>Ga0172381_10000157_pt1 | contig 79935 bp, 90 predicted proteins | sample Leawel6488metaG_FD_119754 | JGI IMG/M metagenome (GOLD analysis project Ga0172381, IMG submission 119754) | Leachate microbial communities from a municipal landfill in Southern Ontario, Canada - Leachate well 64-88 metaG | ecosystem: Engineered > Solid waste > Landfill > Unclassified | place...
CAACATCTCGTGAGCAACCGACCCGGGCGGACCCGTGGGTCCCGTCGGTCCTGTCGCTCCTACACCGGTGGGACCGGTCGCGCCAGTCGCTCCCGTCTCTCCCGTTGCCCCGGTGGCTCCCGTCGGGCCGGTCGGGCCGGTCGGGCCGGTCGCGCCGGGCGTCCCTGGTGTTCCAGTGGGCCCGGTCGATCCAGTCGCTCCAGGTGTCCCCGGCGAGCCTGTGGGGCCAGTCGGTCCGGTTGCCCCAGGCGTTCCTGGTGAACCCGTCGGGCCGGTCGGTCCGGTCGCCCCAGGCGTCCCGGGTGTGCCGGGTGATCCGGTGGGACCGGTCGGGCCAGTTGCCCCAGGCGTGCCTGTGGATCCCGTGGGGCCGGTCGCGCCTGGTGTCCCAGGAGAACCCGTGGGGCCGGTCGGTCCGGTGGCGCCGGGTGTTCCTGGGGAACCCGTCGGGCCTGTCGGTCCCGTCGCGCCAGTTGGTCCGGTGGCTCCCGGTGTCCCGGGCGTTCCTGGGGAACCGGTCGTGCCTGTTGGGCCCGTCGGTCCGGTTGGTCCCTGTACCCCAGCACCGGTCGGCCCAGTGTGCCCAGTCGGCCCAGTCGGCCCGGTGGGGCCTGTCGGACCGGTGGATCCGGGCAGGCCTACCCCCGTCGGTCCAGTGGCGCCGGTGGCGCCCGTCGGACCCGTCGGACCGGTCGCGCCGGTGGCCCCGGTCTGGCCGGTCGCTCCTGTAGCACCAGGCGTACCGGGTAGGCCGGTCGCCCCAGTCGGCCCGGTTGAACCTGTCGGGCCAGTCGCCCCAGGTGTTCCTGGTAGACCGGTCGCGCCGGTCGATCCGGTGGCCCCTGTCGGTCCTGTCGGTCCTGTTGCCCCGGGGGTTCCTGGTAGACCGGTCGCGCCGGTCGGGCCGGTGGCGCCCGTCGGGCCGGTGGGTCCTGTGGGTCCGGTCGATCCCGGCGTCCCAGGCAACCCGGTTGAGCCTGTCGGACCGGTCGGTCCTGTCGGGCCGGTTGCACCCGTCGCGCCTGGTATCCCAGGTAGACCGGTCGCACCTGTCGGGCCGGTGGCCCCGGTGGCGCCGGTTGGCCCAGTCGTCCCAATGGCGCCCGTCGCGCCCGTGGCACCCGTGGGTCCAGTCGCGCCTGCACCGGTCGGACCGGTCGGCCCGGTCGGTCCGGTTGGTCCGGTCGGCCCGGTCGGTCCGGTTCCACCGGTGACCCCGTGGGCGTCGATCCAGTCGGCGATCCCCTCGATGATCAGGTCCATGACCTTGGGCGCTGGTTCCCACGCCCTCGCCGTTTCGCGCGTTTCGCCGGTCGGATCCTCCAGGTGGTTACCTGGAGCGCCGATCGCTATCCTGATCACGTTGTTGCCGGTCGCGTCGGCCTTGGCCTGGATCGCGGTCTTGATCTCGTCCTTGGTGGTCATGCCTGTTCCCGAGGCCCCAGCCGGGAGCGCGCGGCCCTATACATCCGGTCTATCATGAGCCACAGCGAGGCGTCCACCTCGCACCGTTCGACGCCAAAAAAGCGCCGGTTGAGATACCGCACGCGGTGAGCTGCCGGCAGCTGGTCGGCGCTCCAGGACGTGCCCAAGAGCCCAGTGTCCCAGGTCCCCTCGGCGGCGCCCATAAGCGGACCAGCCAGGATCACCAGGTCGCGCCCGTTGCGCTGGCGCAGGACGGTGACCACCCAGGTGGGGCGGTCGCCGTGCTCGGGGTAGTGGGTCTCGGTGGCTGCGTTCATGTCTTCACCTCGGCGAGCAGCTTGTACGCCAAGAACAGCATGCCCATGCCCAGGGTCAGCCACATGATCACGCCCAGAACGGTGGGGCGCTCACTGCGGCGCAGTCCGAGGGCCCAGGCCGGGCGCAGGTACAGGTGCAGCTCCAGGCCGCCCATGCCCAGGGCGGCCGCGCCGATCAGGGTCAGGAGGAGCGCCACGGCCACGCTGTCGGGTGCCCAGTTCACGGCGCCTCCACCGGCGGATCGTCGGGCCCGTCGTCCCAGCAGCGATAGTGATAGGCGGCACCCTCGCGGATCAGGGCGTCACCGCGCGGGATCTTGCCGCCGCACGCGGCGCACTTACTCGGGTCGATCTCGGGCTCCTCCAGTGCGTCCAGGGGGAGCGCCTGCCGGTCCAACTCCACGAACCGATCGCCCTCCAGTTCGGCCACGAGCCTGCCGATCCGCACGTTCTCCCGCTGGTCGTCCTCGGCGCGCTCGGCCACCACGTCGATCTCGTGCCAGACGATTCGGCGAACGTGCACGAGGCGAGCGGCGGACACGGTGAGATCGGGCCACGGCGGCCCGCCCTCGTACCGGGCGCCGGCCTCCAGATCGAGGGGGAAGTCGTAGGGGGCGTCCGCCTCCCCCAGTAGTTCCCACAGTGTGCCGGCCACGGCTACCGCCCCTTGCGCAGCCGCGCGGCCATGGTCGGCTGGGACAGATCGGGACCCAAGATCGGGCGGCCGCCGCGGGTGACCGGGCGCCTGCGCGCGGGGGCGACCGTGGCGTCCGGGCGCACGAGGTACGCCACGAGGTACTCGCCCATGACCGTGTTGACGGCCATCGAGATCGAATCGATGGTCCAGCCCTCGGCCCGGAACGTGGCGGCGATCCGCTCTTTCCAGCCGCGCCGGCGGATCAGCTCGGCGAGCGGCTGATCCAGATCGCGCAGGCCGATCCGCTTGGTCTGTCCTGGCTGGCGCTTGCCGTCGATCACCCGCTCGGGGACGTGCTCGTACAGCGCGATCTTCGCATTATCTGGCATGTCTGATCACCTCGGCGCGCAGGGGTGGACCCCGGCGCCCGCCCCGCGCTGGCACGTAGGCCGCGCAGGACGTCCAGTTGTCCCCGTGCATGCAGGCGAACCCAGCGCCGATACCGCGCCGGCAGTCGCCGCGGCGGCCCAGGTGCTGGCACACGAGCGCCTCGCCCGGCAGCATGGCGCGCAGGCCGTCCAGGTAGCGCCTGCTCCTCGGTCCCAGCATGACCCCCCGCCGCACCTTGTCGCGCAGCACGAGGAGGCGGCGCTGCGCCTCGTCCCCCTCGCGGGCGACGGCGAGCAGGCCGTCGATCTCGGCCTCTAGGGTGTCGGGCTCGGTGCTCATATCTCGCCCTTTTTCGCACCCATGCGGTGGGCCCAGTTCTTGATCTTCTCCAGATACCAGTCGCACCGATAGCCGCGCCAGTACAGGCTCGGCGTGCTCGTGCGGTGGTCGATCGATCTTTTCTTGAACGCTCGGACCCCGTATTCAAACCCCTGCCCGAGGCTGAACACCTCGGCCATGGGGATCGGCGGCAGCCCTTCCTTGTTGAACTTGGGCCAGCAGCGCCCGGCCTCGCACCTCCACAGCAGATGCATGGGCGAGGCGTCGAACCCGACCGTTGCCCAGCGGTCGCCGGCCTCGGGGTCGTTCAGCACGTTCTCGACGTCGGCGTAGGTGTGCGACAACGTGAGCCGGGACCGCTTCAGCGTGCCGTGCTCGTACCCCCACTTGCGGGGCCACTTCCCCAGGACGCACCGATCGAACCCGGTCTCGTTGGCGCACACCCCGGCGATCTCCCACGGGTTCATCTGGTAGCCCGTGGAGCTGCCGCGGTCCGAGTATTCCCAGGCCAAGTACACGATCCGCTGCGCCCACTCGATCGCGGCGGTGGTCTCCTCATCGGCGGTGAGGCGTCGCCCGCATTCCCACCAGGACCCGCCGCCCTTCACCTTGCCGACCCTGCGCACGCCCTCGGCGATCCGCCCGATCAGGCGTAGGCGCTCCCGGGCCTCGGGAGCTATCACGACGGGGGCGTCCTGGTCGCTCGTGGGGTACGGGTCGATCTCCATGGGATCGTCCAGCTCGGTGGTCTGGCACGAGTCGGACCGGCAGTAGGAACCGATCGCCAGAACGATCGCAATGGCCAGGGCCAGCATGTAGCGCAGGAACATCAAACGAGGCCTCCTGCCGGGTGCTGGGTCTGGGCTCGGAACTGCACCCAGAACGAACCGATCGCAGCCTCCAGCGATCCCAAGTCTACCCCGGCCGGGTCCCACTTGTAAACCGTCGCGTGGTAGTGGGTGATCAGGCCGGCGTGATCCTTGGGCTTGGGGATCACGCCGGACGGTATCGCCGGCGGTGTGCCCAGGCGGGGGAACAGCGGCGGCGCAGCGAACAGCGGGTCGCCCGGGCGCAGCACGCCGAGGGCCACCCACAGGCCGGCGCATAGCCGCGCCACCGCCTCCACCTGTCCCGGCGGCATGAGGTACACCGGACGGGTGACACCCTGGATCGTTTCGACGTCCTTGTCGTGCGGCATGTTGTGCCGGCGAGCGCAGCCGGCCGGGCTGTAGTAGTCGGGGTCGGCGTTGACGTCGGGGAACAGGGCGCACTCGCAGCCGATGCTGGGGACGTTCAAGGCACCGCCGTGCCAGGCGCACTCCTTGGCGTCCAGGTATTGGAAGATCCGGCCGTCGTCCTCGGCGCTGAATTGCACCGACAACTTCCGCCGGTTCCACAGGGTCTGGTACATGGTCGCGGGGTCGGGCCCATCCCCGCCGGTGTGGTGGAGCAGGAGCTGGCGGATCTTGCGCAGGGGGTCGCCCTGCCATGCTCGGCTGCTGTAGCGCGGGCCCTTGATCGTGTGGTGCACGATCTTGCCGGTCTTGCGGTCCTCCTCGTCCCAGTCCTCGCGGGCGCGCGTGTAGCCGTCGAACCCGCCGGGCTGGTTCCAGCGGATCACGCGCGTGCCGATGTCGAACAGGCGACCACCGACGGCGATCGCCCTGCCCGCGTCCACCTCGCCCGGAACGGCCAGCGGGAAGATCGGGGCGCTCACGACTGCTCACCCTTCCCGCCGTTCGGGACCACGGGGATCCTGCCGAACCCGCGGGCGGCCGCATTGATCCGATCGGTAAGGCGTTCCGGCGCGGGCTGCCCGGGCTGCCCCTGCGGCGGCTGGACGACGCGCATGTTCGCCAGCGCCTGGGCGTCCGCCTGGGCGTAGCCGGCGATCCGGGCGGCGCGGCAGCGTCCCAGCGATTCGGCCACGATGCACAGCTGCCGGGTCAGCGCCTCCATGATCTCGATCTCGTTGGTGCGGTCGTCCAGCGCGCCCTGGAGGAACGCCAGCTGCCGATCCAAGGCCTCGATCGACGGCACCCAGGCCTGGTCCACGAGCCTGCGCCCGTCGTCGCGGTGGGTCTGGTAAGCATCCCTCGCCGCGGCCACGGCGCGCCCGAACTTCTCCAGCTGCTCGATCTTCCCCTTCTCGGTGGGGATCGCCTGGGTTTCGTCCTTGTCTTTTTCGCTCATGAGATCAGCTCCTCCCGTCGGTCCGCGAAATGCGGTTTCTCCCACTGCTGATCGTCCGGCAGTTTCGAGTAGCCGGGCGGCAGCAACTCCACGACCTCGGCGACGGATCCGCCGGGCAGGTCGATCGCCCCATCGTACTCCACCGCAACGTCGAGCGCCACCTGGTCGGGCTCGCCGTTCACCCAGAACCAGACCTCGGGGCGCCGGCCGGCGCCGGAACGGGTGCGCGGATCGCCGAGGGCGCGGCACAAGAAGCCGCCCTTGGCCTGCCACCTCTTCTGGGCGTCGGCGTGCATCCCCGGATCTACCACCAGGAAGTCGGGGCGCGTGCCCCATGTTGCGGCGCACTCGTCCGCCCAGGACGACAGGGCGGACAGAACGGACTCGCGCAGCTTGCCCTCGTCCGGTGCCCGATCGTCGGGCTCGGCCTCGGCGTCGGCCTCGGCGTCGGCGGCTCGGGCGTCCGCCATCTCGGCGTCGAACCCGGGCGGGGTGAACGACTCGGGGGTCTCGATCAGGCCGGCCTCGCGGGCCTTGGTCACGCGCAGGCGCCCGCGCAGCTCGCGGATCCGTTTCTTGATCTTGGCGGGGGTGATCCCCTCCTCGGCCTCGGCGGCGGCGGCTGCCTCGGCGGCGGCGTCCTCGATCTCCTGCACGACCCTGATCGCCTCGGGGGATGCGCCGGCCAGGAAGTCGGCGGCGATCCACTCCAGCGCGGTGCCCTGCCACAGGTTGCCGGTGTAGGGTTCCTCCTCGGCGTGGAGCACGCGCAGGACCTCCAGCGCCCGGTGCACGACCTCGGCCTGCTCGGTGGTGAGCCTGAAGCGCAGGTGCACCCAGCCGCGGGACCCCAGGCTGTTCTCCTCGCCGTCCTCGCCGTCGCCGTCGTCGCCGTCGTCCCCGTCGCCCTTCCCCTTCCCCTTCCCCTTCCCCTTGTTCCCGCTCGGGTCGGGATCTGTCCGGCGCGTGCGGATCGCCGCGGCCAGCTCGTCCGGCTCCACGTGCACCGAGGCCACGGCGCCCTTGACGCTGGTCTTCAGCCCGCACCGTGGACACTTCAGCGCCACCGCAGTGCGGCTCACCCGCTGCACCTCCATGGTGGTGCACTGGCACTGGCACACCAGGATCGTGGTCAGGCCGTTTCCTTCCGCCTGGGCCTCGGCGATCTCCAGCTCGGCGGCGCGCTGCCGGAACACCTCCAGCTGCGCGGGGGTCATACCGCACACGGCGCCCAGGCGCTCGGTGGTGTCCCGCCGCTCCTCGGGGGTCATCGCCCCGATCACGGCCTTGTACTCGTTCTCGTTCAGGTCGTCGGGGTTCAGGCCGTCGTCGGCGCGGCGCGCTTTGATCTTGCGCCACATTTCAGCGGCGGCACTGGGCTGCTTGTCCTGCTCCTCCATGGGGCCTCCTAGTAGTCGCGGCCGTTGACCGGCCGCAGTTCCCGTTGTTCCACCCGCTGGGGTGGGGTCTCGTTCGCATCGTGCCCGCGCATGTACATGCGGGACATGTCGCACCACAGCCGGATCGTGCCGGTCCTCCCGTGGTTCGACTTGGCCACGATCAGCTCCAGGGCGTGCTCCTCGTTCGTGTCGCCGCTGTACACGAACGGCCGATACAAGAACCAGACCGCCCGGGCCACCGCCTCCACCACGCCGGACTGCCGCAGGTCGGAAAGTGCGGGCCGCTTGTCGGCGCGCTTTTCGAGATCGCGGTTGAGCTGGTGGGCCAGGAGCATGGGCACGTGCAGGTTCTTGGCGAGGTTGCGCAGGCCTCGGGCTCGGGCGCTCGTGTTGGCGGTCTCGTTCTCCCCGGTGGTGTCGCCGGCCTCGTCCAGGTGGTCAACGATCACGAGGTCCAGCCCGTGCTGCGCCTGGTGCGCGGCGGCGATCCTGTGCATCTGCTGGGTGGTCAGGCCGGCGGTGTCCTCCATGTACAGCGGCAGGCCATAGGCGGCTGCCGCGCCGGCAGCGAGCTGGCGCCACTGCTCCTCGCGCACACGGCGCAGGGTCAGGGCCTGGAGATCCATGTCGGACAGCCGGGCCAGCAGCCGCAGGGCGGCCACGAACCGGGTGTCCTCCAGGCTGAAGAACAGCACCCGCTTGCCGGCCTTGGCGGCGTTGAAGGCCACGTTCAGAAGAAACGCGGATTTTCCCATGCCAGGGCGGCCGGCGATCACCGTGACCATGCCAGGCCAGATCCCGCCGGTGTAGTTGTCCACCTCGCCGATCGAGACCGGGATCACGCCGGGCGGCGTGCCCTGCTGCTCCAGGTAGTGGATCGCCTCCAGCAGTTCGCTGTCCAGCGTGGTGGGGAGGTGCCCCTCGGTGAGGGTCGCGGCCGTCGCATCGGCGATCAGCTTCTGGGCCTCCAGCATGAAAGCCCCCACGTCCTCCACCGATCCGAACGCCTCGGCCACGACCTGCTGCGCAGCGTAGATCACCCCGCGCAGCGCGGCCTTGCCGTTGACGATCTGGGCGTAGTGCCGGAAGTTGGCGACCGTCGCAACGGCGTCGGTCAGGTTCTCCAGGGCGAGCGGGCCGCCGATCTTCTCCAGGTCGCCGCGGGTGATCAGTTCGGTGCCGAGGGTCACGTGGTCGATCGCGGCGCCGCGCTCGTCCAGGGCCAGCATGGCCAGGAAGATTCGCCGGTGCGATTCGACATAGAACGCCTCGGGCGGCAGCTCGGGGCGCAGCTCGGCGAGGCAGCGAGGGTTGAGCAGGACGGCGCCCAGGACCGCCTCCTCGGCGGTCTTGTCGTAGGGGGGGACCCGGCCGTAGGTGTCGGGGTTCATGATAGACCCGCCTCCCGGAGCTTGGCGGCGAGATCCTGCTGCGCCGCTCCTCCTGTACCACCGGGCGGCGATCCGCGCAATCCGCCACCGCGGTTCTGCTCACGTTCGAACCAGGCGGTCAGGAAACGAGACAGCCCCCGAGGGGTCTTGGCCTTGGCCGGATTCGAACGACACCAGGCCGCCGCCTGGGCGATCGCCTGCCGAACCGACACGGCGGGGTAGGCGTCGCCGCCGAGGTCACGAGCCAGGGACGCGGCCGCCTCCTCGCCGAGGATTTCCCGCACGGTGTCCTCGGGTTTTGACCATCCCGAGACCCTGAACAAGACGTCGCGCAGCGACTCCATGGCGAGGGTCTGCCTAGAGGTCAGGGGAGCCAGCGGCAGGGACACCTGCGCGGCCGCCGGCGCAGCCGGTGCCGTGCCATCGGCGGTCGGAGGTCGGGGTCGGAGATCGGGGTCGGAGATCAGTCGCGAGTCTTCCGCGATGTCCTCGTGAGGGTCCCGCGATGCTTCCGCGAGCAGACCATCCCAGATCGCCAAAAGGCCCTGGATCGTTTCGATTTTCTCGCCCTCGTCCGGGGTCGGGACCCGAGGGGCAGACGGCCGATCGACACGCTGGTGTTTGTTCCATCCGGTTAGGTGCAGATACGGCTGGCCGTGCACGGCGTAGAACTCCACCAACCCAGGGCTGAGACTGTCGCGAGACCTTCGCGCCAACCTCGCGAGTAGTGCGCGGACGTCTCGCCGTTCGGTTGAGCACCACCAGATCTGGCCCTCCAGCCAGGTGGGGGTCGCCCGCAGATTTCCGTGGTCGTCGGCGAGTAGGATCAGCGAGACGAACAGCCGGAAAGCAGCGTCCGGCAGGCTCGCCGTTTTCTCGTCCTCCAGCAGCTCGGGCTTCAGGGTTCTGATCCTACCTGCCATGTTCAGCCCTCGCCAGCCAGCCAGCCAGGAAGGCCGGGAGCTGTTCTCCACTGGGGGCGCGGTCCTGGTTTTTCTGGGTCCAGTCCGCGGCTGCCAATATTTCAAACCTGAGATCGAAATCGTCCGCGGTTGGCATTGGAAGATCGCCCTTCCCGCGGTTGCAGTCGGAACAGGTGGTGATCAGGTTTTCGGGTTCGTTCCCGCCGCCGTGTTTCCGTGCTTTGAAGTGGTCGATCTCCAGCATGACGGCTGGCGGTCTCGCCCCGCAGAATTGGCACGTGAACCCGTCGCGCTCCAGGACCAGGAACCGGATCCGAAGCGGTATCTTTGGGCCGCTCATGGCCTACCCCTGCCCTCGGCGACCACCCCTGTGGGGGGCCGGCTTGGGGGAGGGGGGCGGCGTGACCTGCTGGCACTTATCCAAGGCCAGGTCGATCAGAATCTCCTCGGGGCAGCCATCGATCGGTCCGCCCAGCCACTCGCGGATCTGGTCGTCGGTGGCAATCGCACGTAGGGCCGCCAGCGCCTCGGACGCCTTGGGGAGCGGCAGGGGGTCCGCCTGCTCGGGGGCGGGCGCCGGCCCGTCCTGCGGTGTCTCCTGCGCGTCCTGGTGGGGTTCCACGGGTTCGGGCTCGTGGGGCGGCTCCACCGGTTTGGGCTCGGTCGCGGGCGGCGGGGCAGCTGGGCGCAGCGAGGCCACACGGCCCGCGGTGGCCATGGCGCCGGCGGCGGTCGCCCGCCCGCTCGCCTGCACGTTCGGGTGCGCGGCCTGGGGGCCCACCAGCTCGGCGAGCACGGCGGCCGGCATGGCCCGGGCGGCGGCGCCGAGGTCCTGCGGGGTGCCGCTGTCGGCGAGGCCAGCGAGCGCCGCGGCCTGGAGCAGGGCGGGGTTGGCGCGCCAGTATTTCGCCGACCACCGGATCGCGGTCTTCTGGATCATCGCGGGGAGGTGGGCCACCCAGGGGATCCGGTCCAGGTCGGACCCGGACAGGGGCTCCTCCTTGGCCTTAGACCCGTAGCCCTTGGACTTGAAGAACAGCTCGCGGCCGTCCTCGGTCACCTCGATCCGCACACGCTGGTTCGCCAGCGCGAGCCGGCGCACCTCCATGACGTCGGCGATCGGGTACACCCGGAAGCTGTAGTAGCGATCGCGGTAGCGCACCCCGCTGAACACGGCCACCGGAACGACGCGCGCCGCGCCGGGTTTCCAGCTGTGCCGCAGGAACGGCTCGGACCCGCTGGCGTGGTCCAGGTCGTCCCCCTCGTACACGATCACCGCCTCCACGTCGCGCACCTCGGGATCCCGGTAGCACAGATCGATCAGGCCGCGGTAGCCGACCCCCATCTCGGCCTCGTATCCGGCGGTGTACCAGTCGCCCGAGGTCGGATCCTTGCGGCGGATCTCGCGGGCGGACAGGTAGGCCTGCCCGAGGGGGCCCTCCAGGCGCAGCCCGAGGCTGGCCACGGTCAGCACGGCGCCGGCCAGGGACTCGGGCGAGCAGCGCAGCAGCTCGGCGTCGGCGCGGATCGCCACCTGGGCGGCCTGCACCCAGGCGTCCACCTGCACGCCCCGGGGCAGCGTGCGGATCAGGATCTCGGCCACGCGCGGCGACTCCAGCCACGCGCGGAACTTGTCCCAGCTCACGGGGGCCGGGGCGGTCGGTTTCGCTTGGTCGTTCATGGGGTGCTCCTTGGTTCGTGGCTGGGTTCCCCAGCCGTGCCCGCTAGTATATCGCACAGCCTGTCAGGTGTCAAGGTTGTTCGCCTCCATTCCCACCGGCGGCGACGGCGGCCCCGGCCGCGGCCAGCTCGGCCTTGATCTGCCGGCCCTCGGTGGCGAGCAGCCGGATCAGCAGCTCGGCCCGATCGCGCAGCACCTCCCAGGCGCTCGCGGTGTGGGGGTCGCTGGCGGCGCGGGCGATCAGCTTGCCCAGGTCGTCGCGCAGGAGGCGGATCTGGGCGTCCAGGGTGTCCCCGGGATCCGCCGGCGGCAGGTGGTCGGCGGCCGGCAGCGGCTCGGGCTCAAAGGCCCGCAGGGCCACGTCGAACGAGATCCCGCGATACTTCAGGACGGTGCAGCGGCGGGCCAGCAGGTGCTGGTCGCCCCCGCGGCCCTGGGTCACCTCCACCACCTGGGGCATGATCGTGACCGCCACGTCCTGCCCGTTGATCCCCTCCAGCTCGATCACCATGGCGGGGCCGGGCATGTAGGCCGAGACCCGCTGCCCGAGGGCGGCGGCCTCGGCGGCGAGCGGGCCGGGCATGGGTGGGCGGTTCACGGTCAGCCCTCCTCGTCCTCGGGCTCCTCGCCCGGGGCGTAGGCCCGCCAATAGGGCGCCGGCTTGCCGGCGGTGTCGTAGCGGCGCAGGTCGATCTCGGGGTGCTCGGCGGCCAGCCGCTTGCGGTCGAACCCCTTGCGCCCGGCGCCCATGCGGGACACGAGCCGCCAGCCGGCGACGGCGGCGCCCTCGATCCGGGCCATGGCCATGGCGGCCACGAGCGGCTGCCGGGCGGCGGCCTCGGTGGCCTCGGCGGCCTCCAGCTGGGCCTTCAGCTCGCGGCGCTGGCGGTAGGCCTTGGCGAACGCGGCCACGGCCTCGGCCCACTCGGGCCCCTCCACGGGGGTGTACTGCCCGCCCACCCGCTTGGGCTTGGGCGCCGCGGGGGCGGCCTCGGGCAGCTCGTCCAGCGGCGGCCGGCGGGGCTCCACGTGGTCGAACCAGAACGCCCGATCGCGCTCCACCAGGGTGGCGATCACCTGCTCGTCCGGGGGCACATCATACCGCTGGATCGCCACGTTGTCGGGTTCGTACACGGCGAACCGCACCCCAGGGCAGCGCCAGCCGGGCGGCATGACCCCCAGGCCGGGGAGCGGCAGGCCGGCGTCGGCCACGGCCTGCACCACGTGGATCAGGTGCTGCCCCTGGATCAGGTTGTGATCCGGCACCCCGTCCCGGCGGTAGCCGTCGGCGTTGCGCTGGCTCGGGGCCTTGGCCTCGGCGATCCAGCCGTCGGCGCACAGGCCGTCCAGGTCGGCGAACAGCCACGGGCGGCCGGGGTCGCGCAGCATGTACGCCCCGTAGCGGGCGGCGGCGGTGGCGGGGGCGTGCACGGCCATGCCCAGGTTTGCGGCCAGCAGGGCCAGGGCGTCGGGCTCGTATCGGTGCCCGCGCACGAACGCGGGGTTCGCCAGCCCCTCCAGCACGTCGCTGGGCCCGAGGTCGCGCACCTTGTCCAGGTAGAGCGCCACGCGGTCCCGCTTGAACACCTCGCCCAGGTAGATCACGGCCGAGTCGCTGGATCCGATCCCTTCCTGCCGGCGGCGCAGCCACGCCAGCTCCAGGGACTGATCGGGGGTCATGGGTGCGCCTCGCTTCCTTCGTTCGTGGGCCACGGGATGGTCAACACCCAGACCCCATCCTCTTCTGTCCATGGCCCGGCGTTGAATGATTTCCCCTCTTCGTCCTCTACCTCGATAAATCGGCCGCTTTCGGGCCCCGGGGGACCATCGAAGAGTATCCGAATTTTCTTCCGATCCTTGCATGTTTCGGTCAGCTTTTCGAGGTCGGAACGCAGGGAATCGATCGTAGCCACGAGGGCCAGTTCCGCCCGCGAGGCCGGGTGTCGGCGCACCTCCTCCACGCCTCCACGGGTCAGGGGTTCAACGCCTCTCGTTTCCTCGTATTGCGTCATGGGTTCACCTCGTCCCAGGCGGCCGGGTCGGCCAGCTTTTGAAAGTAGGGGGTCTCGTCATCTTGGGAGGTGCCGCGGCAGTAGTCGCGGTACGGGCAGTATCCGCGCACGCCGATGCACGCGGACGGGTTGCGCGGCCAGCGTCCGCGGCGCGCCCAGGCCTTGGCGGCGACGAACAGAACGCGCACGTCGGCGAGCCATCCGGCGAGATCGGCAGGGCGAATACCAGTGCTCACCCGGTAGGCGAACGTGTCGCCGCGGGCCTTTAATCGGTTCACCAGTTCGGACGCGGCGGCGGCCTCGGCGGTCAGGCTCAGGTGCGAGCACTTCAGCACCGCGCGCTGCCACACCTCGATCGTGGTGTCGCACGCGGCGCGGCTGATCCCGGACACGCCGGACCCCGCGCACGGCTCGCACGGGACCGACCCGGGCGTGAGGCCTGGCACGGATCCCGTGCCGTGGCACTTGGTGCAGCGCAGGGTCGCGGGCTCGCGCGGTGGCGTAGTGCGCACCACGTCAAAGATCACGGTGTCCACGGCCCTGCGGGACCAGCGCGCAGCCGCCCAGGCGGACGCCAGCACGCGCATGTCCAGGCGCCGATCCTCGGTCACCTCGCCGCGGTAGGAGGTCCCTGTGGTGTACGTCACGAACAGCTCGGCGGTGTCCTTGCTCGTGGCGTGCAGCAGCGGCACGCGCACGCGCAGGCGCACGGGCTCGCCCAAGAACCGGTACGGCAGCACCGCCTCGATCGCGGCGCTGGCGGCGATCGTGGGCGAGGCTGCCGGACGGGACCGGCGCCGCACGGCGCGCTGTGCTCGCGCGGCGTCCTCCTCGATCGGGTGCTGGGTGGCGTAGTGGGCCAGAACCGCGCGGCACAACTCCACGTCGGCCGGCGCGGCGTTGCTGCGCCCGGCCCAGTCGTGCAGGGCGCGCTCGGCGTCGCGGGCCGCATGGTCGGCGGCGTTCAGGCTGTCCCGAACCTCGGGCAGCCACCAGGACCGCTGGAGCAGGGCGGACCAGCGGGCCCCGATCGCGGCGGCGATCCCGGCTCCGCGGGAGTCGTTGGCGCTCGCCGGTCGGGCGCCGAGGCGGCGCAGGCCGCGCACGTATTCCAGATCGAACCGCGCCGGGCAGGTGGCCAGCACCTCCAGGGCGCGGGGCGTAAGGATCCCTTGGTGGGTGTTCCCGTCCATGATCGCCCCTCCTGCCGGGCCGGCGTGTTTCCCCCAGCCGGACCGGCTGCTGGTGTTAGGCCGTCGCCGGGACCGCGGGCGCCGCCGGGCGAGCGCCCCGCCGCGGCCGCGGCATGAACACGAGGCCGTACTCCTCGGGCGTCACCGGCTGGTACAGCTTGGCCACCGAGACCCCCAGGGCGTCGGCGATCTGGGCCAGCGTCTCGGCCTTGGGGTTCCCCCGGCGCAGCACGTCCTGGAGCCCCTGGGGGGTCTTCTGGAGCTGGCGCGCCAGCTCGGACAGGCTCCAGCCCTTCCGGGCGCACTCGACCTGGAGCCGGGCTCGTAGGGCCTCACCGATCCGCTTGTTCTCGTTCGTCATGTTGTCCTCCACTTCCTGCCTGCTACTGTAGCACGTCCCCGGACAATTGCAAGTCTGAACCGTTGCCGGTCGGATTTGGCGCACCGTAGGCCGTGCGCATGGCCTCGGCCAGCGTGGTGAGCGTCGCCAGCTCGTGGCCGTCGCCGTCGCGCACGATGAACCGCCGGCCGCCGGTGCCCTCGGCCACGACGTACCGGCCGTGGGTGCCGGCGCACCTGTACACGTACCGACCCTCGCCGGCCGGTTCCCGTTGAACTCGGACGGGGCGCCCGCGCCTGCTCGGGATCGCGCGCAGGGCCTCGGCCAGCTCGTTGGCGAGATGGGCGTGCAGGGCCTCGGAGCCGCCCTCGTCCGCCACGCTGGCGGCGGGCTCCTGGACCAGCTCGCCGCGGATCGGACCGTTCCCCCACCAGTAGAGCGGGAGCACCCGGGCGCCCGCCTGGTGGGCGGCCAGGGCCTCCTCGCGCTGCACGTTGCGGGCGGCGGCGATCGCGGCCGTGCCGATCCAGGGGCGGCGCTCGTGCATGCCGTCCTGCCCCGGTATCACCTCCAGAATGAAAGGCCTGCCCATGGTTACACCTCCCCGAAGATCTTGTGCATGCGGTGCTCCTCGCGGAGCACCTCGTTCAAGTGCACCACCTCGGTGCTGAACCGCTCGGCGGTCGCCTTGTCGGTCTCCGGGCCCACCAGGATGGACCAGCAGCGGAACGCCAGCGCCTCGCGCTCGGCCTTCCAATGAGCCTCCCAGGAGCTGGAGATCGCGGCGTTGCCGTCGGTGATCATGATGATGTCCGCGTGCTTGAACGTCGTGGATCCCTTGACCTCGGCGAGCGCCCGATCCAGCGGACCCATGAACCCGGTGCCCCCGGCCGACTGGAAAAAGGTCACGGCCTCGGCGATCTTCACCGGGTCCATGTCGCTGGGGCGGTCGAACCGATCGACGCGCAGCACGTCGCTGCCGAAGTGGATCAGGATGAAGGGGCGCTTGGCCCGCGCGGCGCACTCGGCGAACGCGAGCGCCACGGCCGCGGCCCAGGCGATCGGGTCGCCTTCCATGCTGCCGGAACTGTCCATCAGCATGACGATCGGGCCCTCCTCGGGCTGGGGCTTGCGCTTCAGCTCGTGGCACGCCAGCGCCTTCTCGGTGTAGCGCGCGGCGAACACGGCGCGCAGCTTGGGGTGCGCCCACAGCATCTCGGACGGCAGCACGCGGGTGAGGTCGTCGCCGAGGGTGATCCCGGCCAGCTCCTGGGTGCCCTGGGGCAGCTTGTTCGCCTGCTCTAGGCGGGCGATTCGGCGCAGCCGGCCGGCCAGCTGGGCGATCCTGCGCAGCTTGGGGGAGGCCTTCACCGCGTCGGACAGCCGGCGCCCGAGGTCCTGCCGGTCGGCGCCGCGGCTGTGCTGCTCGTTCCCGGCGAGCGGACCGAACGCGGCCACGAGCTGCTCCTCGTCCTGGATCTGCTGGCGCGTCACCTTTGCCGCCGCGCGCATGGCGTTGCGCACGTCGCTGGGGTCCATGAGGGCCGCCTGCTCGGCCGCCTGGGCGAGGTCCTGGGCGTGCTGCTGGTCATGGGCGCACAGGGCGTCGCGTGCCGCCTGGAGGGCGTCCTGGGCGTCCTGGCTGCCGTCCTGGTCCTGCTCGGTGGTGGCGATCATGCGCTCCAGGGCGGCGCGTGTCTCGGCGTCCTGGGCGAGATCGCGCACCTGCTCGGCGGGGGCCTGCACCTTGTCCAGGAGGGTTTCGATCACGGCCTGGGCGCCCATGCCCGCCCACCGCTCCCGGCCCTGGCACTGGGCCCGCAGGTCGGCCAGCTCGGGGACCTGATCGATCGCGTGGTGGAGCTGCTGCCACACGTCCGAACCGTCGGCCGGCGGATCGAGCTGGCGGGGCTCCTCGGCGTAGAGCCGGTGGAACACCTCGGCGGCGAACGTCGCCGCGCCCTGGTAGCGGTCGTCCATCCGGTGCTCGGCCTGCGCGGCCGCCGGCTGCTCCACCGTGTGGAGGCGCCAGCAGCTGCTCTGGTAGTCGGTCACGTCGTACACGTTGCCGGACATGTTAGAACCTCCTCGGGGCTGCCATGCGGTGGGCGTTGTCGCGCTGGTCGGTGACCACGGCCAGGTAGTGGCGGACGGCGAACGCGCGCTCGTCGTCCGAGGTCGCCCGCGCGATCTGGTCGCGCACCGAGTTGATCCGCATGCCGGCGCCCATCTCCCGGAACTGGGGGCCGCGGCCGTCGGTGAGGGCCGCCCAGGAGCAGCCGAGGGCGTCCACGATCGCGTCGGCCTGCTCCAGCGTGTTGATCGCGGTGTCCTCGTGGAGGCGCAGGCGGACGATCTCGGCGTTGGCGTTGTTGATCGCGGCGGCCGTGGCGGCGTTCTTGCGCAGGCCGCGCTCGCGGGCGTCCTCGTGGGCGACCACGTACACGGCGTCCCAGATCTCGGCCTCGCGCTCGGTCACGGTCTCGATTTTCTTGGTGGCGTTTTTCATCTCGGGCTCCTTGTCGTGGGCCGCCGCGCGGCCCGTTTTTTTATCTCACAAGGACAGTATGCGGCCGCGCCTTGCTGGTGTCAACTTCTTTTTTCATGTGTCGGTCGTTTTTTTTCTGGGGGTAGAGCGGGAGGAGCTGGCGGGCTACCGGGCGCGGAACCAGGTCACGTCGTGGTTCAGCTTGTCCACCTGCCGCTGCGCTGCCTCCACGGCCTCCACGGCCTCGCGCAGGGAGTCGGTGTTCCCGGCCTCGGCGATCACCTCGTCCAGCTGGTCGCGCTTGGCCGACACCTGCCCGGACACCTTGGCGATCGCGGCGGTGAGATCGATCTTGGTCTTCTGGCCGGACTTCAGCAGGTCCATGGAGGGCAGCTCCTTCATGGCCGCGCGCACGCCGTCCAGGATGGCCTCGGACCGCGCACCGTAGGGATCCGCGGCGTTGCCCACCACGGTGGCCAGGCGGTCGCGCTCGCCGGCCTCGCGCCAGATCATGTCGGCCAGGATCATGTAGTCGCTGGCCTGCACCTGGGTGCGACCCGCGAGCACCGCGGCGGCCGGGATGATCCAGGAGGCCTTCACCCAGGTGCGCGGCGACGCCTTGAACCCCTCGGCCTCCACCGCCTCCTGGATCGCGGCCAGCTTGTCGGCCTCGCGGTCGCCCCAGGGAACCGCGCGCACGGCCTCGCGCAGGACCTCCAGGTTCTGGGTGGACAGCTTGGCGGTGACCGGGAGGGCGCCGCGGCGGCGGTAGAGCGTGCGGCGGTTGTCGCGGTCGCGCACCTCGTCCACCCAGACGCGCAGGGCGAACCGGTCGTACACCTTGGCCAGGCTGGCGTCCTCGGGGTATTCGTTCGTGGCGGCGCAGATCATGTCCAGGACGAGATCCAGGACCTGCCGGCCGTTCTTGAACTTGCGCTCCTGCATGCAGGTGACCAGGGTGTGCAGGATCGCGGTGCTGGACTGGAACGGCTCGTCCAAGAACCAGATCCGCGCGCTCGGGGCGTAGCCGTCCACGAGCCTGGTGTACGTGTCGGCGTTCAGCAGCTGGGACGCGGACACGGGCCCGAACAGATCCTCGGGCGTGCTGAACTTGTTGAGCGTGATCTCGAAATACGCGCCGGGCTCGGCGTCGTACAGGGCCTCGCACAGCGACCGCAGGATCGCCGACTTGGCCACGCCGGGGGGGCCGAACTGGATCATGTGCTCGCGGGCGAGGAGCGCCACGAGGGCGACGCGGATCGGGTTGCGGCGCTCCACGTAGGACGCCTCCAGGTTGTCGGCGAGGGCGCGCAGCTCGGCCATGGCGCCGGGCAGCTTGGGGTCGGCCAGCGGATCGGGAACGACGGCCAGGGCGGCCGCGGGGGCGGTGGTCTCGGAGGCGGTGTTCGTGTTTTTCATCTCGGGCTCCTTGTCGTGAGGCGCAGCGCGCCCCGGTTGTTACTCGGCGTCCTCGGACTCGCGCCGCGCCCAGGCGGCCTCCATGTCCTCCACGTCCGCGTCGGTCGGGGCCACGCTCGGCGCAACGGCCCAGCGGCGGCGGTTGGCGACGGTGTTGTCCCAGTGCTTGGTGATCTCGGTCGCGGTGTGTTCGGTGTTCGTGTTCATGGTGTCTCCTTTGTCCTTCCCCCTGGTTATAAAGCCGGGCCTGACAGGTGTCAAGGTTTTTTTTCATGTGCCGGTCGTTTTTTTCGTGTGAGGTTTTCGCCCGAAACCTCGCATTGACACCCAGCACCTGGTCGCCACGTGGGGCCCCGCGCGCTCGGGCGGGCGCCCGAGGGCGGGGGCGTAGTCGGTCGGGGTTCCTGGTGGCTCGTGGGGCTCGTGGGGGTGGACTAGGCGGCGGCGGGGAACAGGGCCACGATCTGGGCGCGCAGGGCGGCCAGTTCTTCGGCCACCTCGGGGACCCCCCGCTGAACGGCGAGGCAGCCGGCGGTCTCCATGGCGTCGGCCAGGACGATCGCGCCGGCGCCCTCGGGGGGAATCGGCAGCGTCGTGCCGGCCAGGTAGTCGGGGATGGTCGTCGCGCGGGTCGTGGTGGCGAGCGTCTCGTCCACGTACCGCTCGGCGGCGAGGCGATCCCCCTCGGGCTGCTCGGCGTCGTTCACGACTTGGCGCAGCACCTCCACCACCAGCGACGCGGCAGCGTGGGTGCAGGACAGCGGGGCCGCCTTGGCGCGGGCGCGCTCGGCCTTGCGGGCCACGTTGCGGGCGCTCTGCTTGCGGGCGCGCTCGGCGTCGCGCTCGGCGCGGCGACCGGTCACGGTCTCGGCGAGGGCGCCGGCGGCGGTCTCCAGGCGGCCGCGCAGCTCGTCCATGGTCTGGCCGAGGAGGCGCTCGTACAGCTCCACCGTGTTGCGCATTTCGTCGAATTGGGAAACGCGATCCTCCAGCGTGCCCAGCTTGGTGCGGTCCTTGCTGGTGTAGTCCGCCAGCTCCTCGGTGAGCCGGCGCAGGCGCTCCTCCAGGCCGTCGCGCGCCGTGGTCTCCAGCTCGGCCATGTTCGCCGGCGACACGTGGATCCGCCACGTGGAGGTGTGGCAACCGATCGAGGCCATGAACTGCTCCCAGGCCGCCACCTTGTCGGCGTAGCGCGCCGGCACGAACCAGCGGCCGCCCGAGGTGGACAGCGGCAGGCCGCCCCAGCGAGCGAGGGCGCGGTTCGTCGCCGTGGTCAGGTCGTCGGCCTCGTAACTGGAGACCGCCCGCTTGTACTGCTCCAGGACGATCGCCACCTCGGGCTGGGTCGGGTCGTCGGCGAGGATGCACGACTCGGCCGGCACGCCCCGGGCCAGGGCCTTCAGGTCGAACCCGACACAGAAGCCGTCGTGCTTGACCGCCCGATCGGTCAGGGCGCGCTGGGCGCCCTTGGTGATCGTCCGGCGCTCCAGCTCGTGCACGATCTTGCCGCTCGTGGCGCCGTTGTCCAGGCGGACGGCCTCCACGCGGCGCTCGTCCACCGTGCCCGGCTGCCCGATCTTGATCGTGGAGCGGACCGCGCGCAGGTAGGCGCCGCGCGGATCGATCCGAACCCAGCCGAGGTCCTGGTCGATCCCGTGGGCGTCGGCCTGGGCGTGGCACATGTCGATCGCGGCCGCGGTGCTGTTCCAGAACACGAGCACGCCGAGGAGCGGGTGGTCCTCCTGCTGCTGGGCGTTCGCTTTCTTCAGGGCGTCCATGGTCTGGCGTTGGGTGTCGTTCATGTTGGGCTCCTTTTCATGGGGCGCTCGCGGCGCCCCGGTTGTTACCTACTCGGGGATCGACACGGACACCGCGGACCCGTCGTTGCGGTAGACCGTGTGGCGCACGGGCGCCGACTTTCCGAACTCGTGCAGGGCCTCGGACAGGGCGAGGGCGAACAGGGCGTCGCTGGCGAGCGGCACGCGGTTCAGGACGGCGCGGCGCGCCTCCTCGTACTTGGCGCCCGCGATCATGGCCTTCAGCTCGGACCGGATGATCACCACGGCCACCTCGGTGCGGCGCTCGCCCAGGAGGTCGCGGGCCTTGCCGACCGGCGAGCGCGGATCCGCGGTCAGCATGCCGTTGCAGAAGGCGCTCATGAAGCGGTCCGCCAAGGTCTCGATCGTCTGGTTCATGGTCATCTCGGTCTCCTTGTCGTGGGCCGCCTCGCGGCCTGTTTCGTTCTTACAGTTACAGCATGCGCCCGACCCGGACAGGTGTCAAGGTTTTTTTTCAGCGTTCGGTCGTTTTTTTCTGGGGCTCGTGGGACCGGCTCGTGGCGGTCACTCGGCGGCGGGCGGGGCGGCGCCGGCGGCCGCGTCCACGCCCTCGGCCTTGCGGTCGTAGTAGCGCACGCGGGCGCGCCACTCGGCGACCTTGCGCTCGGCCGTGGCCAGGGCGCGCTGCCACTCCACGAGCTTGGCGCGGGCGTTCTGCTCGCGTGCCTGGGCCTGCTTGGTGCGGGCGGCTCGGGCCTTGCCCAGTGCAGCGCGGCGGGCCGGCTTGGCGCGCTCCTGGGCCAGCCGCTTGCGGGCCACGTCCCACAGGTCGGAGGCGGCGTGCATCTCGCTGTGCAGGGCGTCCAGTGTTGGGCACGGATCGCGCGGCCACTTGGCGCAGCCGGCGCACACGTCGGGGTGGTTCACATGGGCCTCCACGAGCTTGCCGATCCGCTGGCGCTCGGCGTGCGCGGCGTTGACCTCGGCGAGGATCGCGCGCACCTCGGCGGACTCCTCCTCGGGGGCCAGCGCGGCCGGCGGATCGACGAACCCCCAGGACACGGTCAGGTAGAACGCCTGGGCGTCGAACGCGGCCTCCGCAATGGACCGCGCGACCTCGGCGCCATGCTCCACGCTCTTGCGCTTGCCGGTCGGTGTTCGCTTGGCGCTCGGGCCCCACTCGCCGCGGCGGAACTGCTCCAGGTGCCACAGCTCGTGGGCGGCGATGCTCACCACGTCGCGGGCGCGCTGCACAGCCGGCAGCGGCCTGGAGGTGAACCGCAGCGCCACGACGTAGCCGTAGGCCGTGCCGCTCCAGTTCCTGGAGGGCCGGCAGTAGTTGGCGCTCACTGTCCAGCGCGCGGAGTGCGCAGGCTTGATCCCCAGCTCGCGCAGCACCCAGGTGATCGCAGCGCGCAGCTGGCCGAGGGTCAGACCCTTGTGGAAATTCTCGATCTTGATCTTCTCCACGAGATCTCCTTTTCTAGGGGCGCAGCGCGCCCCGGCTACAGCACGCCCAGCGTGGCCAGCACGGCGATCACGTCGCCGGCGTTCGAACCCTCGGGCAGCATGACCCGAACCACCGCGCGCACGCCGATCCTGCCGTCGTCCTCGATTATCAGATCGGCCTCCTGGTCGTCCCTGCCGTCCACGTGGATCTCGTCCAGGTGCTGCCGCACCGACGGGTGGCGGCGTTTCGGGAAGCGCCCGTTCACGGCCGGGGCCAGGTTGGCGTTCAGAATGGTGGCCACGTGCACGGTGTTGATCTCGGTGTTCGTCATGGGGTCCTCCTCGTGGGGCGCCTCGCGCCCCGGTTGCTACTCGTTCACGCGGCGCTCGTAGTCGGCCGCGATCTTCTCGATCTCCTGCTCGGCGCACAGCCGGACCAGCGACTCCCGCTTGCGCAGCGTGGTGGACACGTCGCCCCCGCGGAGCCGACCGTCCCGGACGGTGCCGACCGTGAACTCCAGCCACGCGGCGTCGAGCGCCTGCTCGACCACCGGGTGCAGGTAGCGATCGTCCTCCTGGAGCCAGGACGACGGGTCGCGCAGCAGCTCGGCGCGGTCGCCCAGATCGGCGATCGCCACCGCGTCGGCGAACGCGCGCAGCATGCTGGGGGTCATCCACGCTGCCGGGTCGGCGATCGCGTCGGTGTAGTCGGTGCCCTCGATCTCGTACCAGGCCTCGGGCTCCAGTTCCTCGCGGATCTCGTCCTGGATCCTGGTGAGGGGGCGCACGCCCGAACCGCGGCCCACGAGCGCCTTCAGGCGGCAGCTGTCGGCGAACAGCTCCACCGCGGGAGCGGCGGCGCGGATCGCGTCCACGATCGCGTCCCAGCTCGCGGCGCTCGGCCCGAGGCCCAGCAGGTGCAGGCGGGCGATCGGGCGGGCGGCGAGGAGGGCCACGATCGCGGCGGTCGGCGTGGTGCCCTTTTTCATCGGGACCGCGCGCACGTAGTCGGTGCAGCCCAGGACCTCGGACACGGCCGCGTCGAAGTCGGCGAGGGACCGCGCACCGCCCTGGAGCGGGACCAGCACGTTGGCGCCGAGGGCGCGCACCGCGTCCACCGCGCCGCGGAACTGGGCGAGGCGGGCGAGGGTCGCGTCCTGGTTCCCGATCTGGTCCGGGGCAACGGCGAACAGCTGCGCGCCGAGGGCCCGCGCGAGCCGCACGTACAGGGCGAGGCGGCGATCCCACTCGGCGTCGCTGATCGGGCGCACGATCTGGGGGCCGGCCGCCGTGAACTCCACCTCGTTGAAGGCGCCGCTGTCCAGGAACACCCGCGTCGTGGTGCCGGCCAGCTGCTCCAGCGCGACGATCGCCGACTCGGTGAGATCCGGCGCCGTGACGCCGAGATCCTGCCCACCGAGGGCGAGGCCGGCGATCTCGCCAGCGTGATTCGAACCGCTCCAGAAACTGACCACCCGCGTGCTGTTTTTCGTTTCCATGCTTTCAATCTATCACCGGGCCGGACAGGTGTCAAGGTTCTTTTTCATGTGCCGGTCGTTTTTTTCCTGATCTCATTACCCCGATCTGCGCGCCGCACACCCCGATCTTTCTTGCTTGCCGCTGTCGTTTTTCCTTGACCGCTATCCGGTGCGGCCTTATGCTGTCTCCCAGGAGGCAACACCATGAACACCGAGAACAGCACCCGCACCCAGTACGCCCTGAACATGGAGCGCGCCGCGTTCCTCGCGTCCTCGGATTCCTACCGCGCGATGCAGGCGGCCAAGGTCGCTGCGGCCGTCGCCCTGGGGCAGCTGCGCCACCACCAGGCGGCGCTCGCCGAGATCGACGGCTCGCCGGTCTGGGCCGATCCGGCAGTCTCCTGCCGCTGCCGCCTCCTCGTGTCGCTGTGGCTGTCCAAGTACGGCCGGGCGTTCGACCTCGCCGAGGTCCTGGAGCAGCAGGCCCGTGGCGAGCACACCAGCGCCACGGTGCGCGCCGCGGCGTAGGACCGCTACAGGTCGCCGGGGGTGGACTGCGGGCGCGCCGGCAGCGCCATGGGGTCGCTGGTAGATGGCTCCTGATCGGCAGGTGCCGACGCTGGCGCCCTGGCCTGTCCGGTCATCTCGCCGGCCTTGGCCTGTAGGTCGGTCAGGTCCACCTTCAGCAGCATGGACAACGCCCAGCCGCCGGCGGCCACCGCCACGCCGAGGATCACGCCGATCCAGATCACGACCCTGGGGATCTTGAACGATGCGCCGCCGGGCAAGAACGACGTGCGCCGAGTGCCACGCGCCGGCGTTTCGAAACCGTCGTCGGACTCGGGCTCGCGGGCGTTCTCCCGTCGGTGATCTCGGTCGCGCTCCCGCTTCAGCCGAACCTCGGTGCGGGTAATGTCACCGATCGCGCAGGCCTCTTTGTGGGCGGCGACTTTCGCCGTGGTGAGGTGGTCGATCATCTTGGGCACGGCCTCGGCCTTTTTCTTCAGCTCGCCGATTTCGCGCCCCTGGGTCTTGTCCGCCTCCTCCCGCGCCCCGAGGTTGCGGAACAGATCGTCCATGCGTCGGTTGACCGTCGCGAACCCCTCGTCCATGCGCCTGAATCCCTGGTCGATCTTGTCAACGAGCGGCCCGTGCGCGCCGCAGGTCGGCGAGGCATTGGCCTGGGCGGTTGCTTCTGTCATGGTGTTGCCTTTCATCCCCCTCCCCTGTTCCCCTACCTCATGCCGGCCCGCGGGACGCGCCGCACGAACATGGACCCGGCGCCGATTGCGCCCGGCTTGCCGCAGCGGATCGCCCACACCGAATCACCGTCGAAACACAAGCGCCCCATGTCCGCGGCCAGCATGGTGCTGGTCTCGCTCGGGCCCTCCAGGTAGCACACGAGCTGCCGCTCCTCGGCGTCCACGGGATCGGCGCCGTCCGGGTGCGCGGACGTCGTGGGGATCTTGAACAGGGCCATCGTGTTCATTCCGCCGGCGCCGTCCAGATCGAGCAGCACCTCCAGCCACAGATTGATCCCGTCGAAGGCGAGGTTGCCGACGCCGGCGCCGTTGGCGCCCATGCAGTTCGCCGGGAGGTTCTGCTCCGAAAGCGTGTCGTTGACCACGTCGTAGGTGTGCAGCCGCGTGATCGTGTGCGGCGCGGCGTGGGTCAGGTTGTTGGACACCCAGACGAGATCCCCGTCGAACAGGGCATCGCGCGGGTAGGCCGCGCCGATTCCGCCGAGGTTGGCCGGCATGCTGGCGAACCCGGATCCCACGTCGGGATCCGCGATCGTGCACGTGCACAGCGCGCCCGATTCGGTGGTCGCGTTCCAGACCCCGAAGTAGACCACCGACCCGTCGGTGCACAGCGCGCCGCTGGGGTAGATGTTCTGCACAGCCGAGTTCGGGCAGTCGCCCGACCCCGAGTCGTGGATCCCGCCGTCGTCGGCATCGATGATCGAGATCAGCGCCGAGGTCCCCAGCACGTCGCAAGGGACCCAAGAGTTGGCGGTCGCCAGCAGGTCGGACCCCATGCCCAGGCTGGTTAGGGCCACGCACCGGATGTTGTCGCACATGGCGAGGCTGTGCCCCATGCCGGATCCGGGGAGCTGGCGGCCCGTCGCCGGCCAGCCCGACTTCACCGCGCCGGTGCGCGGGTCGTAGGCCTGCACGTAGTGCACCGCCGCGGCGCCGCCGCTGTCCCGGAACATGACGTAAACCGTGTACCCATCGGAGCAGCACGCGGTCGGGACCCAGGGGGCGGTCCCGGCGGCCGGCAGGCCGGTGGTGAGGTCCCAGGCGAAATCGGTGTCGGCGAAGTTGTTGGGGTCGAACGACAGGCCGGCCACGTTCGTGGCATCGATCAAAACCAGGTATCTGGTCTTGCCGGTGGCGCCGCGCACGACGCACATGTCCACCACGTCGGTGCCCACCGCGATGCTGTTGCCCGTCCCCCACATGTGAGCCCAGCCGGCCCCCATGTAGATCCCGCTCGCGATGTTCTCGAAAGTGGAAAGCGGCGAGGCGCTGCCGCCGGTGAACGTCTTGGCCCACGGGTTGTCCTCGAATTGCACGTTGTTCGATTGCTGCGCGCGGTGCAGGAGCGGGCTGTCGCCGTTCTCGAATTTCCAGGCGCCGCTCACGGTCTCGCCGACGGCGCGCTCGGTGCGGGTGTTCAGGTGGTCGAACACGTGCTGGAGAACGGTCTGCACCTCGGACGCCAGGGTCTCCTCCTCGGGGGTCCCCGTGATCACATCGGTGGTGATCGCGGTCGCCGGGTGCTGCGGGGCGGCGCCACCGATATGGGCGTCCAGCGCGCCGGCCGTGGTCGCGATCGCGCCGGCGATCGACGCGGCCGCCCAGGCCAGGTAGGTGCCGGTGAAGTCGGTAGCACTGATCAGGAGGTCGCCGGCGGGCGGACCCGCGGCGGCGAGATCGTACAGGATGGCGTCCAGCGCCTCGCCCACGCTCGTGACCGGCGCCGCGGGCCCCGACAAGGGGAGGCCGCCGAACCACGTCTGGCCGGGCGTGTAGGCGATCACACCGCCACCGTGGAACCAGCCGAGATCCGAGACGTGCTCGTTCCACTTGCGCCACACGGCCTCGATCGCCGTGGCCGGCTGCCCGTACACGAGCCACTCGTCATCGTAGCCCGCGCCCGGGTCCGCCCACGCGCGCAGCCAGTCCTGCCGGCGGTCGGTGTCCAGGTGGGCGTTCAGGATCGAGGTCTGGCCGCTGGTCAACAGGATGTCGGTCAGCAGCTCGGCGTCGGGGAGGAGCGCCGGCGGCACGGCGGTGCCCGCGCCGGCCTCGGCGCCCTGCCGGACGAACACCCGGAACGACTCCAGATGGTGGGTCCAGATCGGCACGCCGTTGCCGTCCGTGGCCGGGTCGGTCAGTTCCCGATCGAACGCGGCGAACACGGACAGATACCGCTGGAACGTGGCGGTCGGCGGATCGGTTGGGACCCCGTATTCGTCCACGCTGCAATCCACCACCGTGACCGCATCGGGCAGATAGATCCGCTGGCCCTCGGCGTCGTAGGCCACGCCGGTGGCCACGTCCACGGTCATGTCCGCGGCCGGGGCGTGCTCGGTGACGCCCAGGCCGGACAAGATCCCGACCAGGCCGGGATCCGCGGCTGCGGCGAGGTCGGCCGCCTCGGCCCGTTCGAACACCCAATCCAGCTGTCCCTGGGTTACAATCTGCTTGAAATAGAAATCAAAAAGGTCCATGAGCCCTCCTCGTTTGTTATACGCCCAGGGTGGATTCCGTGTCTAGATGCGACACACCGATCGTCCATCCTTCCGGCCACGGCGTCGGCAGGGCCTCGCGCACGTTGCGGAGATGGGTGTGTGCCGGTTTCAGGTACACGGCGATCCGCCGAATCAGGGCCACCAGCGCGGGGGCCAGCGTGCCCTGGGTTTCGATGTCGAAACAGTAACAGGTATACGAATCGTCCGGGGCCAGCACGGCCGTGCTCGTGGAGCCCATCGCGCTGGTGGTGAACGGCAGCACGCCCAGGGCGGTGCCTCCCACCACGGCGATCGAGGCGTCCGCCCCGGCGGTCTCGGAATACAGCGCCAGCCGCGCCGCATCGGTCCCTGTGGCCGCTCCAGCGGGGAACCCCAGGGCAGCGGCCACGGTCCCGCCGGTGACCTCCAGCGAGGCGCCCAGGCCCCACAGCACGGTGCGCAATTCGACGGCGCCCGCGTTGTCGTCGCCCAGGACGTCCGGCCCGAGGTCGTGCTCCAGGCGCGTGGCCAGCTCGGCGGCGAGCGCCGCGCCGCTCGTGGCGATGTCCGCGGCGTGGAACGTGACCACGCGCGCCGTTCCGTTCACGAGCAGCTCCAGGGTGTCGCCGGCGGCGACGGCGAAAGGTTCCACGGCGCCGCTGGTGAGGATCGCCGGCGTGCCTGCCGCCGGGGAGTAGGCGCCGCCGCCCACGAGCTGGGGACCTGCCGCGGCCGCCAGCTCCTCGGCCGTCGCCGCGGCAGGAACCGCGAAGTCGGCCAGCTGGAACGTCGCCACCTGGGCGGTGCCTTCGTCGATCTCCACCTCCAGGGTCAGCGGGCAGCCGCTCATGTCGTAGGTCTCGGCGGCGTCGCACACCACCTCGGCGATCGATCCGCTGCCCAGGGCGTCCACGCCGAGGACCCACCCCTCGGCCAGGTAGTCCACGATCTGGACCCGCTCGCCCAGGAGGAACCAGATCGTGTCCTCCACGCCGGCCGCGGTGCCCTTGTACTGGTAGATCGGCAGGAGGAACCGCAGCAGCCGGCGCCGCTGGTCGGCGTCCAGGTCCAGCTCGGCCCAGTCGAACGGGTTGCCCATGTCGTACAGCATGGCGTCGAGCACCTCGTCCGGGCAGCGGTCCGGGTCGATCAGGGTCTCGGGGAAAGCGTCCACGCTGCCGATCAGCAGGCCGGCCAGTTCCTGCCAACAGTTCACCAGGCGCACCAGGTCGCGGGTGGCGTCCTCCTCGCGGTTCTTCAGGGGCAGCCAGCGGATCAGATCGAACACCCGCCCGGGCATTTCCACGGGGACCCAGCCCGCCCAGACCGCGGTGCGCGCCGTCGCGTCGATCGCGTTGCCGGCGTCGTCGGTGAGGGCGAGCGCGGCCGTGATCTCGTACTGGCACCCCGGGCTCTGTTCCCACTGGGTGGTCAGGTCCCAGGCGGTGGACCCGCTGCCGTCAACCTCGGCCACGGCCACGATCTCCAGGTTCACACCTGGGGCCGGATCCACGTTCTGGCGTTCGACGCACCCGGATGGCCAGTTGGCCAGGGCGAGCACACCGGCCGCGGTCATGGCGTCGTCGAACGTGAGCCGCACGGTGAACGGACCGACGGCGGCGGCGCTCACGAGCTGGGGCGGCGTGACGTCGGCGGCGGTGAACGCCCAGCGGAAGATCTCGGGGCCCACCACGCTGCTGGCGTGCCCCCATGGGAAGTGCCCCCAGGGACCAGACCCCCAACCCAAGGGTATCGACACGTCCAGGGAAACGGGCACGAGCTGCTCGGAACTCCACGGCGTCGCCCGTGTCGCCTCGATCCCCCAGGCGACAAATGGGGCCTCGGTGTCTGGCGGTGTCACCGTCGCGGCCCACCCGGGCTCTGGCGTGATCACCCCGCCGGCGTAGGTCGCGGCGAGCACGCCGTCCACCTCCAGCGTGAACGAGATGTCCCCGGAACTCGGCCAGGCCAATGGGTCGGCGTCCAGGTCCACCACGAGGAACCGGATCGGGCTCGTGATACCGATCCCCGTTTCGTCGGGTTGCGGGTCGCGCTGCACCACGGCCAGACGTCCAGACACCACCGAGGCGGTGGCCGCGTCCACGGCGAGCGTGGCGAGCAGCTGTTCCAGTGTCCAAGCCATGCGTTCCGCCTCCCGCTATTCCGAGATCTCGATCATGCTCACCATGAGCCTGGTGTCCTCCATGCCAGACAGGGCCGGCGCTGGCCTTCCCCACGCCGGGTAGGCCGGCCCGGCCCCTGCGGTCTCCACGTACTGCATGACCAGGAACCACTCGTCGGTCCCAGGCGTGAAAACGATCTGGCCCGTGCCGCTGGCGTTCTGCGCGCCGGCGCCGGACACCGCCTCGCCCATGGCCGTGGTCACGTCCTCCCAAGCCCCGCCGCCGGCCATGCTTCCGCCGGCAGCGTCGAACGAAAGCGACGGCGCGGCCAGGTCGTCCTTGATGATCCGCGCCTGGAATCGATCGCACTCGAAACCCTGCACGGTGAGGGTGACCCAGGCGACGACATAATCAGGCAGCAGGCGCCCGGCGGTGCTCAACCCGAACCAGCCGGGGTACAGCGCGCCGGCAGGTGCGCCGATGTCCGCCACCGCGTCCTTGATGTAGGCCGCCGGCGTAGTGTTGATCGTGATCGTGGTCCAGTCGTTGCCGGCGTCGTACACCGCCCCGGCGGTCACGAACTCCTTGTCCGTGGTGTCGTTGGCCGTGCTGGACAGCAGGCACGAGAACCTTTTTCCGACGGGGTAAAACCTGGTCTGATCCCCCTCGACTCGGAAGTAGGACGAGGCCGCCGACGCCGAAAGGATCCCGTGCTCCACGAACGAGATCGGAAGATCCAGGTGGTCCAGCGCGGCCAGCGTCCTGGGTGTCCACGCGCCAGAACCGCCGGTCCCCGCGGGGTCTGTCGCGTCGTTCGCCGTCGCCCCAAAACCCCGCCACGTCCTGGGGAGTCGCCCAGGGCTGGGCATGGTTCCACGCGCGAGCAGGACCACCTCCAGGCCGTTGCGATATGCGATCGGCACGACAAGGGCGCTCAACGTGGGGAGGGTCGCGGCGGTCGCGATCGTGCCGACCAGCAGGCCCGAGATCGGACGGCTCGGGACCACCACGTAGATCAGATGGCCATCCGCGCACGCGATCGAACCGGCTCCAGCTCGCACGTTGCCGCCGTCGGTGGCGGACGTCAACGTGATCGAGGCGTCCCAGCTCACCACGTCGCCGGGGCCCACTGCCCAGTTGCCCCCGTTGCTGGTGACGTAGAGCCCGAGATCTTCGCGGATCGACTGCACCCAGGTGTCCAGCTTGGTGAAGAACTGGCCCATGACGGTGAAGAACGGATCCTCGTTTTCGGTCGGGATCGGCAACTCCATGAGCGGGGTTTTCGGGGATACCATCGCTGACCCTCCTCTACGCCGGCCCCAAGGCCAGCCGGAACGCTACATCGTGGGCGCCGGTGTACCGACGCACGGGGATCGCCCAGTCGGTCCAGCGGCGCTGCTCGGCCTCGGGGATCACCCGCTCGGCGAACACCACACCGTCGATCAAAAGCTGCATGCGCCACGCCAACGGAACGGGCGCCGGCGGGCTCGTGCACTCGGCCCAGCTCGCGGCCAGCTCGGCGTCGTCAAGACGGCGCCCCACGAGCCGCACGGCGGACAGCCCGCCGACCAGATCTGCGCTGCCATAGCGGAACACCTGCCCGAGTGTAGGGGGCGACGGGGGGATCAGCCCAATGCCGGCGGGCGCCACCGTTGCCCCGTTCCAACAGACGTCGGCCTGAAGTGCTGCCGCCCGCAGGGTGTCGTAACGAATCGAAAGCATGCCCCAGCCCGGGGGCGCGTCGATCACCGGGGCCGGGAATGTCGCCGTGTGCGTCGTGGCCCCGTTCTTGTGTCGCAACTCCACGAGCCACTCGTGGACGCCCGGACCGGCGACACCCACGAGGCGCACCCGCAGGCCGCCGGTGGCGCCGGCCAGGGGCAGGAGGTCGATCACCGTGGCGTTGACGCCGGCCGAGGCCACGTGCGCCGCGGTGTTGAAATCGATCCACGCCTGAAGCGTGTACGCCAGCAAGTAGCCGGAAATGATCTGCGGGGTGTTCTGTCCGATCATCTGTCCGGTCGTGGATCCAGCTGGGACCACGCGGCACAACGCACCGTCGGGGCTGTAGGTCTCAACGCCCAATTCGAGATCGCCGGCGGCGAGCGCGCCCACGATCGGCGGTCCGCCGTCCACCAGGTTGGGCACCGCTTCCGGCGCCTGGTCCAGCGACCAGCGCGCCAGCTCGTCCTCGGCTCCAGTCGTCCACACGGATCGACCCGTCCAGGGAACCAGCACGCGGCCGATCGTGTCCATGGTCGCGGTCAGGAGGTCGTACTCGGTGAGGTCCACCACTTGCCGGATCTCGGTCCAGTCGCCGGCGCCCACGAGCGCGGATTCGATCACAGCCGCGTCGGCGCCCAGGACGAACGCGCGATCGCCATGGGCGGCAGCTCGCCCCGTCGGGACGATCCGCCCCTGGCTTTCCCCGCGCAGCCTATCGAACCAAGTCGCGCCCACGCGCCCTCCTATCAGGTGGCCCGGTACGCCTCCAGGGCAGCGAACCCCCCGCGGCGGTTGATCGACCCATGCGACGCGAAAGCGAACCCGGCCCAGCCACCCCACAGCGGGGCGCTGCCCGTGGCGATCCGCAGGACGTCGTCCACGTAGCCGCCGACCGGGAACCCCGAGATCGGCTGCCAATCGGGCGGCGTGCCGATCGGTTGCAGATCCAGATCGTTGGCGTAGCACTGGAGCAGGACGTCGCCGTTCGGCTCCACGATCGGATCGAGCCGCAGGTGGTGCCACAGGCCGTCGCCCATCGAATACTGCACCGCCGACCTGGCCAGGATGATCGTGTCCGGCTGCTCGGGGACGATCCCGCCGATGATCGGGCCCTTGGCCAAGACCAGCTCGTAGGGGTCCGCGTTGCTCGGTCCCAGCATGTAGGCCTCGTCGTTCACGCTCGGCGGGCCGCCTTGGCAACAGAAGAACAGGAAGGGGGACATGCCGGTCGCGCCCGGGCTCGCCACCCGCTTGACCGCGCCGCGCACGCTGCCGCCGCCGTCCGGCACGGACAGGCCCGACCCGGTGGGCACGAACCCGGTGAGGTCCACGTACTTGCCGAAAGCCCCCACCGTGTCGGTCAACGTGTTGCACCCATACACCCACGACGCCCCAGCGGGCGGGGTGATCCCCGCGGTCACGCCTCGGGCGATGCTGGACGCCGAAAGGCTGCCGGCCAGTTCTCCCCAGTCCGCTTGTCCCATGATCTCCTCCTCGCCCCCGCTACACCGGGAACGGTTCATCCGGCCACGAGGCCGGATCAAAACACTCCTGCCACGGGTCAGGGCACCCGATGAACAGCGCCGGCCACAAATCGCCCGGGTCGAACGCTGCCACCCACACGGCGCCCAGACCAAACCACCCCTCCAGATCGAACCGCTCCAGGTACGTGCCCGGCGGATCCCACAGCGAATCGAACACGGCGCCGGCCTGCTCATACTCCAGGACCATGGCGCCGATCACGGGGTCCAGGAAGTAGGACCAGTCGATCAGGCTCCAGCTGTCCAGGAGCATGTGCTCGGACGTGGGCACGCCGAACGGCAGCAAGGTGGCCAGTGAGCAGGGGAACACGATCTCGGACCGTGTGCCCCAGGGCCCGAGGCCAGACAGTCCGAGGTACGGGCGCGCCTCGCCCCACGGGTCGGACGCCTTGGCGCCCAGTATCCACATGCAGGAGGACGGCGTTGACAGATCCCATCCCAGCAGCAGGCCCGAGTTGTCGCCGTCGTCCCAGGCGGTCACGGTCAGCCCGTAGCCGGCCGGGACCTCGGCCGCGATCGCGGCGTTCACCATGGCGGCCAGGCTCGTGGCGTCGGCGTAGGTGCCGACGGTGAGCTGGACGCGGTAGACCTCGCGGGCGTCGTTGAACAGCCACAGCCACGCGCGCTCGGGGGGGAGCGTCACGGGCCAGGACAGGGCAGCCCCGCGCAGGCGCCCGCCCACGCCCGTGCCAGGATACCACCACGGACCGGACACGGTGGACAGCGGATCGGTTCCCCACTCCTCGCGGAACTGCTCCTCGCGCAGCGGCTCGGCGTGCCCACCGTAAAAGGCATCGAACCAGCCGGTCCAGCCGGTGGCCGTGGGCAGCTCGTCCGGTGGGGCGATCAGCGTCCAGGCGTCGCGCCACGGCGGCCCAACGTAGGTAGGCGATCCGAAGTCGGGCCAGCCCCACAGTTCGAACAGCTCGGTCGTGGTCTCGAACGCCGGGACGCCCTCGTTGAAAAGGGCGGCGGTGATCAGACCAACGATCCAGGCGTCCACCCAGTCCTCGTTGTTCTCCCACCCCGCGGCGAAGTCTTCGCGCGCACGCTGCCACGCCTGGAGATCCGGGTCGCTGGCGTTGAACTCGGCCCAGCCCCCCTGCCCCTGGTAGCTCGTCCAGTTCCAGGCCTCGGCCTCGCCCGGGCGACCGTCGGCGCTCGCCGTTTCGAAGCTGTTGTTCTGGAACGGACCGGTCACCTCGGTGAACGCCCCGGCGATCTCCTCGTCCGTGATCGCCTCGCCGAACACGGCGCCGGCCCCGAGGTCGCACGCGGCGCACTGCATGGTCGCGTGCTGCCACCCGACACGGAAGATCTGCCCACGGTTCAGGTAGAGATTCAGGCCGGACAGCTCGGCCCTGGTGGTGCCGTCGATCACGAGGCGCAGCGAGCGGCTGGGGTGGCCGCCCGACCGGCTGCCACGAGCACCCGTCCAGGCCCAGGCGATCAAGAACGGGAGATCGCCCTTGTCGGCGATCTCGGCCGCGGTCAGTGTGGTGGTGGCGTCGGCCCACCCGCTCCCCTGGTTATAGCAACGCGCGATCACGTTCCAGGTGCTGGAGGTGATCCGCTGCACGAACACGCCGATCGCGTTATTGATGATCGACGGGACGGCCGTTTGCAGGGGCCCGGCGCTCCACAGCGCCCGGCGTTCATTGATCGCCATGTCCTCCAGGTCGTTGAACCGAACGCGCCACAGCACGGCCGTGGGCGCGTCTGGGCCCAGGTACGCACCGTCGCACGGCACCGCGGGCATGACGTACCCACCGAAAACACTTTGCGCGATCCCGCGCATGTCCATGGAGGGGGGCGTGCCCAGGCGACTAGCCGGCCCCAGTACCATGTGCCAGCCTAGATCCGCGTCGAACTCGCGCAGGGCCAGCGGCGCGCCGACGCTGCCAAGCGGCACGTGGGCGAGGTCGTTGTGCGGCATGCGCAGATCTTGGGACATGTCGGGGAGCGCCACGCCCGCGAGCCACGCCCATGACTCGTACCACTCGCGCATGCTCCAGTCGGCCACGTCGATCACCCAGGGCTCCAGCTGCTCCAGTTCCAGATCGGGGAACCACAGCTCCTGGGTGGGCCAGGACAGCGGCGCCGCCGGCTGCCACTGGGTGGCGCCCGGGATCAGCGAGGCCATGAGCGCCACGTAGTCCTCTTCCCCGGGGTCGTGCGCCCACAGGTCCGCCGGCTGGATCAGGTCGGTGACCCAATCGCCCGAGGGGCCGATCGACGGGTCCCAGTGCTGGAGGGTCAGATCCCAGCCACCGGGAGCACCGGACGAAACGATCCGCACACGGCCGTCGCTTGCCGGCCACGGCGTCACCACCTCGGCGACTGCGGCCGGCGCTTCTGGCACGTCCAGATAGCCCGCGCGATATTCCCAGGCGACGTCGCCGCGGCGCTTGCCGTGGCACACGCTCACGAGGTGGCGGGCCGCCATGTCCGGCCCGGCCTGGAACGAGGTCAGGGCGAGGCCGGACCACGCGCCGCGCAGGTCCCCAGGGTTGCGCGCCTGCGCGTCGGCCCAGCTCGCGGAGATCACGGTGTTGAGCAGTCCGGCGTACCTGCTGCCGACCCAGCCGCGGATCCCCAGGCGATACCCCAGCGAGATCCACGGCCACGAGTTGCCGTAGAACAGATCGCACATGTCGAACGGCCGCGGCTCGCGGTTCGCCGGGTCGGTGCCCAGGAACGCCAGCTCCTTGGGCATGTACTGGTAGCCGCGCACGCGCAGGCCGCCACCGCCGGCGGGGGCGCGAACGTCGTTCTCGTACCCTACGATAAAATCAGTGAAAGCGAACGGAACGATCCAGGGTGCCACGAGCGCGGCCCACGTCTCGCGGTCGGCCTCGGTGCTGGAGACCACGAGCGGACCGGCGCCGGGCAGCACGTGCAGATCGGCGTTCGCCCCTGGGTTCCACAGAATGTACGGCCGTGCAGCCACTCGGCCTCCTCAAATGGCGCTGCCGGTGTCGCCATCGATCAGGGAAACAGTGCCCCGCCGCGGGAACAGGTGGAGCGCGAGCCCCACGTCGTCGCGGGCGCCGTTCAGCAGGAACGTGCCGCCCTCCACCTTGCGCACGCCCGTGGTGTCCTTCACCACGTCGAACACGTCGGACCACGGGATCTCGCCCGCCGGCACGTCCTCGGCGTCGCGGTAGTAGAACCCGAAATCCACGTTCGGATTCTCTTCGCCGTTCGCCAGCATGGCGCTGAAGTAGTCGTCCAGGTTCGCCCGGATCGCCGCGGCCACGGTGCTGGGCACGGTGTTGGGCCGCAGGTAGACCTTCGCCGAGACGTTCACGTCCAGGAACACGGCGGCCAGGACCTCCAGCTGGAACGTGATCGTTCTGGGGTAGGTCGTGGTCACCATGGTTTCGACGGCGGTCAGCATGGTGCTGGGCGCCGTCCCGCCGGTGACCGGCAGCACGTAGAGCCGGCCGTGGTTCTCGGGGATCCCCGGCTGGTCGTCGCTGGTCAGCATGAGGGCGCGCCCGACGCCGGGCACCCGCTTGGCGTTGATCTCGTAATCCTCGCGGCACACCGTGCGCGTGAGCACGCGCGTGGAGGCGGGGGCGTTCACGCGCGCCGCGGCCACCTCCTCGCGGGGGTATCCGCCCTCGGCGCGCAGCACGTTGGTGATCTCCAGCTGCGCCTCGTGCCCCAGCGGGTCCACCCACTTGGGCTCGGACTTGTTCAGGCCGCCGGCCTCCACGTTCCCGAGGATCCCGCCGCCGGTTCGGTATCGCGTGTTGATCGTGCCGACCGGCCGCGCGCCGTTGCGCCCGTCGCCGAAGATGATCGACCCCTTGTCGTTCTGGTCAACGGCCACGCGGTAGACCAGGTCCGCGGGACCGAGACCCCAGAACGAGGCCACCCGCGTGAAGGCCCCCTGCCCGGTCGTCCACACCTGCTCGCTGCCGTCGTCCAGGAACGGACCCAACGGCAGGACCACCTCCTGATCGGCGCGGCCCGAGGCGGCGACGGCGTACACCGCCGCGGTGAGGGCGTGGATCCAGGGGAACACCTTTTCGGTCTCGCCCAGGGTGCGGTCGAAAAAGATCGACCCGATCGACAGTTCGATCTCGCCCTTCACCGGGGAGGTCAGAGCCGATGTGCGCAGAATGACGGTGGACACGCCCGAGGGCGCCACGATCCCGGTCAGGGCCGTGGGGTTCAGCAGGCGGATCCGCACGTCCGCGCGGGCGGGCGTCGCGGGGGCCAGCGTGTAGTTCAGCAGCTTGGCCAGCGCGATCATGTTCTTGCGCATCTGCACCCAGGCGAGCCGGGTTTCGAGGGCCTGCTGGTCCTGATAGAAGTGCAGCACGTCGCCGGTGAAACAGTGCAGCTCGACCAGCAGGTTGCCGAAATTCGCCACGGCGTCGTCGGTCCAGTCGGGGAACACCGAGGACACCAGATCGAACGCGCGGGCGCGCAGCCCGTCGAAATCCTTGTCGCTGTAGTCTATGGACGGGGGCAGCAGGGCCACCATGGGCTACTCCTTTACCTTCAGGGTCACCGAATCGGCCGGCGCTCCTGGTGTCCTCGCGGGGCGGTACGTCGCGTGCACCGAGAGCGCCGTGTCGGCCAGCGTTCCGGGTGTCACCCTCGTGGGTCCCACCACCACGCGCGGCTCCCACTTGCGGATCGGGCCGGCGACCTCCATGTCCGCGGTGGCGCGTGTCATCTCGGTGTGGATCCCGCGATGCTTCAGGAGCAGCACGCGGCTGCCCAGGTCGGTGCGCCACGGGACCTCGCCCGGCTCGGCCCGGCTCGGCCCGATGATCCCCAGCAGCTCGCCGACGTCCGATCGCAGCAACGGCAGGCCGTCGCCGTTGACGAAATCGCCCTTCCCGTCGCGTTGGAACGGGACAAGAATGCCGCGCCCGTATGGATCCACGTTCGCCATGGCCTATCCTAACACCTCTGATCACCGAGGGCTAGGGTCAGCACGTAGTCCGGGTCGGGTATCGCCTCGGCGATCTCGTCCAGGACCGTGGCCAGCGCGGTGAGCAGTTCGATCACGGCGTCGAATCCGTCGGCCAGGTTGTCCGACATGAGGGACCCGAAACACGGCAGCTCCTCCCCGCCGATCATGGCGATGAAAATATTGATCAGCAGGACGATCCGGCCGATCCCCTTCAGTGCCTCGGCGGTGCTCATGGTCTGCTGCTCGATCGTGTTCTGCGCGCAGGACAGGAACCCGGTGAGCTTCACGTCGTTGAGTTGCGCGGCGCGGTCGATCATGTCGGCGATCCGCTGGAGCTGGCTTTGCAGGTAGCGCAGGTCCGCGGCGATCGCGCGCAGCAGCTTGGCGAGGTTTCGGATCACCGCGCGGATCAGCTTGGGGATCGACAACTGCGGGATCATCGAGAGCAGCTTGTCGATCAGCTTGGCGAGGTCGGGAATGCACTGGAACAGCTCGGACGGGTCCAGGTTCGTGATCGCGTCCGGCACCGCCTTGACGCATCGGAAGATCGCGAGCGCCGTGTCCAGGACGTCGAACAAGGGCTTCAGCGGGGCGAGCGCCGGCCCGATCTGCCCGAAGAAATCCATGGGCAGGTCGGCGAGGTGCGGGATCTGATTCACCGCCCCCCACACGTGGGACAGGCAGAACCCGCCGGGGAAACAGATGTCGTCCAGGCCCTCGATCGACTCGATCACCGCGCACAGTTCGGCGGGCGGCCAGCCTAGGGCGTTCCAGTCGGTGGCCATTAGTTGATCGCCTTCCCGTTCGGCATGACCTTGCGCCCCTTGATCTGAATGTCGCCCGCGCAATCGATGTCCACGACCCCGCCGGCGGACAGCCCCAGGGCGTTGGTGGCGTAGATCCGGGCGCTGTTGTCGGGCCCGTTGATCTCCAGCGCGACGATCACCTCCTCCACGCCGTCCACTTCTTTGACCAGCGCCAGCCGGAACACCTCGGCGCCTGCGCGCGTGTCCGCCACGACCCGGAACGGACCGCGGCCCCAGACCGACACCGCGGGGTCCACGGCCTCGGGGAACTCCTCGGCCGTTTCACCCTCGCCGGCGTGATCCCCGTAGTCCCAGACGGGCTGCGACGGGTCGCCCATGACGAACTGGATCCACACGCTCGCGCCTTTGGGCGGCATGTCGGTGGCTCCCCAGCGGCGGGCGCCCCCCGTGCGGTTGCGCGCCCACGGGGTCTCGTCCATGACCCCGGGGATCTGCGCGCGGATCTGCCCGGGGTGCTCGGGGTTCCAGTTCTCGGTCACGATCCCGGGGTACAGGAACGGGAACCGGGCGCCGCTCATGTCGTCGCCACCAAACCCGCTCCCGCCCTGTCCGAATCCGGTCACGTTCGCCCCCTATCCAAACAGCCACTGCGTGCAGGCGTGGATACAGGGCACCCACTCGGTGCACGGAAGATCGCCGGCCTCGGACTCCAGGACGCAATCGAACCAGACGCACGCCACGGCCTCCTCCTGGGCCTCGTTCATCTCGGTGGCCAGTGACGCCTCGCACCCATCGAAACAGGCATCCCAGCCCGAATAGGTGGACGACATGGCGCCGCACACGGCCTCCGCGTCGCACGCCCGGGCGCAGTCGAACACCCAGTCGGTGTCGGTGTCGGTGTCGGTGTCGGTGTCGGTGTCGGGCTCGGTGTCCGTGTCGGTGTCGGCGTCGGTGTCCGTGTCGCCGTCGCCGTCGGGTTCGGCGTACAGATCCACCGCGGCGCTTTCCGCGCAGCTCGGGAGCAGAACCAGCAGGACCAGCAGGATCGTGATCGTTCTCATGGCCTTTACCTCCTGGGGCTATTGCCCCGAGTCGGGCTCGGCGCTCGCTGCGCCCAGCTCGTACAGAATCTGGGGATCGTCATACTCGGCCAGCTCCTCGGGGGTCAACTGGCTGATCCCTCCCACGGCCTCCCCGCCTGAGTCCACGAACGCCCAGGCCGCCACCACGTTGCCGTTCGGATCTGTCGTGGTGGTCAGCTTGCGGGACAGCTCGCCCGAGGGCTTGGCCGTCACGTCGTCCGCCTTGGGGTTCGACTTGGGGACGCTCACTTTCTTGGCTGCCGGCGCCCGGCGCATGCTGTCCTTTTCACAGTCGTAGGCCTGCACGAACCTGCCGGCCTCGATCGTGTCCCTGGACTCGGTGACGTAGTACAGGCCGTCGGCGCTTTCGCTCATGCCGTAGCAGCCGATCGTGCACTTCGCGCCCACGCGCGAATCCCCGATCACGCTCGGGAGCTTCATCTTGTACCGCCCCTTGACCCGGGCGTAGTAGTGCGCCCAGGCGAGGCGCTGCGCTTGCTCCTGGTTCATGAACGACGCCGGGCGCACGTCCACGCGGGCGAGGCGTCCACCTCGGAGCCCGCTGTCGCTGTCGGGGTCGCCCACCAGGTCCTCCCGTCCGAGGGCTGCCACGAGGTCGTTGTTCTGCGGACCGGCGGTTGCCTCGATCAGTTCCTTGGTCACCGGGTGACGCGCCACAACGCGCACTTTGCCGGTGGGCTTGGACATGTCGATCTCGAACTGCGGCGGCTCCAGGATGCTGCCGCGCTCGGCGTCGGTTCTGTACTGGAGGATCCGCACCGGCTCGCGGTCGGTCTGCCGGCGCGCCCAGTGCAGGCCCGTGGCGTCAATGTAGAACTCCCGGCCGTTCTGTCGCGCCAGCTTGGCGAGGAAACGGGCGTCGGTCTGGTACGCCTGCACGAACGTGCCGCGCTCGCTCGTGTCGTCCAGGGCCAGGTACGTGCCGGTGTAGCCGTAGGCGCTGGCGATCTCGCGCACCACCTCGGACGCTGTGGCGTTCTCCCACCGGCCCGATCGCTTCTCTTTGTCCAGCAGCTGGAGCATGCAGTGGCCCTTCACCACGAACGGATCGCCGGCTTGCACCGAGGTGATCACCATGCGCCGAGGCGGGCACAACTGCCCAGGCCACCCCCACGACACCGCGATCTTTTGCCCTGGGGCGAACACGGGGGCGTCCAGCATTTTCAGATCCGAATTCTGAAACGTGAGCACCACCTCGTCCTTCTTGCGCTCGGAGTCGCTGAACTCGAACCGCAGCAGCCGCTGGCTTAGGTATTCCCACGTGGTCCACCAGTCGCCCAGCCAGGAGTCGTCCCCGCTGTCGTAGTCCAGGAGCTGGAACACCACGCTCGCGCTGCCGAACGGCACGGCGGCCCCCTAGTGGTAGCGCCGGCGCTCGGGGCTGAACACCCGGAGCCGGACTAGCCGGGCCGACGGGATCACCACGGTGGTGCCGGCGACCAGGGCGAGGGTGGGGTCGATCACCGGCGTGGGCTGGAACTCGCACAGCAGCCACCACAGGCCGCACGCCCTGGAGAACCCGGGGAAATATCGGTGCGCCAACCCCCACCAGGTATCGGCAGCTCGGGCCACGTGGATCACGTTGTCGGGTTCGTCCACGTAGCGGAACGGCTCGCGCTCGTCCAGATACTGCCGGCCGGCGGCGTCGGTCAGGACGGTGCAGAAACGGTAGCGGGACTCGGGAAACATGTGCGCCATGTCACAGCCCCCACGTGCGGAACATCCCGTTCGTGAGATGGTCCTGCATGGTGATCCGCCCCATCGGCGCCTCCTCGAACGAGACCGACGCGGCCCACGCGCGCAGGCGCCCCTCGGCGTCGCAATCCTCGAACGTGAAATCCACCGAGATCAGGCGCACCCGCAAAGTCAAGAGACCGGGGAGGCACAAGATCCCGGCAGGCGCGGCCGCCTCGATCGCGCCGCTCGGCCCGGCGCCCGGGTAGGCCATGGCCTCCAGGAACCGCCGGTCGTCCTCCATCATGCTTGCGATCGTGGCCATGTCGCTGCTGCTGCCCTCGCCGGTTCCACGAGCTGCGCCCGCGATCGTTTCCTTCAGGATGGTGAGGGCGTTCTGCTTGATCTCCAGATCGATCGGCACGTTGTCGGTGCTGGTGTAGCTGGCGTAGCCGTGCGACATGCCCAGCGGCGTGGACTTTTCCCAGTTGACGCGCAGGGCCTCGCGCACGGGCGCGGGCCTGAACCAGAAATCCATGGTGTCCCGGAAGTCGCCGGGCGGCGAGTCGTACAGCAGCAGGTTGCGCAGGTAGCCCTTGGCCTCTTTCTTGGTCCCCTGCGCAGCGAGCGATCCGAGATTGCTACCCTTGGGCTTGCGTTCCGGGGCCTCGTTCTTGGCGTCGTACTTTTGCCCCACGGTTGCCTCCTCAGATCAGGGCGTCGCCCTCGTCCAGCGACCGCGTGCCCTTGGCCGTCCCACTGTCGCCCACGGCGGTGGCGATCTTCTCGCGGTCCACGTACAGGTTGACGGGCCGACCACCCAGATCCTTGATCACCTTGGACATGTTGTCGAACACCTTGAGCCACTGCGCCTGGGTGCCCGCGTCCAGATTCCCGAAGGCCGTCTGGGCGCCGATCGGCCGCGCGCCGGCGGCCCACTCGCCGGCAGTCGTCCCCATGTACGTGGAGATCTTCTCCTGCTCGGCCATGAGCCCCTTGGCCTGCTCCAGGTCTCGGTCTTTGTAGTAGGCCTTCCGCTCCTCGGGAGTCATTCCGGCCGTGGTGTCGGCGCCGAACAGATCGCGGGCGTAGTTGCCGGCCTCGGTCTCGGTGGCGGTGAAGTTGCGCCCGTTCGCCTGATCCCGCATACCCTGCATGCCCAGCTGGATCTGGTCCTTGTCGCCCGAGATCAGGCCGGCGGCCACGTTGTAGGCGTTGCCCACGCCGGTGGCCACGTTGCCCACCAGCTCGCCGAGGAACGCCCCGACCACGCGCAGCGTGTGCCACACGAAATCGAGCACCCAGCCGATCACGCTCAACACGTCGGCGACCCTTTCGATCGCGCTGGCCAGCGTGTTGAACGCACCGACGGCGCCGTCGATCCAGCCGGCGATGTCCTCGCCTGTCACGTTGGACAGGCGCTCCACCACGACCCCGATCACGTCGGCCAACTCGCTCAACACGGTGAGCGCCGTTTCGCCGAACGAGGCTAGGCGCCGGCCGGCTGTGGCGCCGGCGGCTCCCCACTTCGCCAGCTCCTCGGGCGTGTTCTGCCCCTCGCCGGTGAACACCGAAAAAATCGACTTGAACTTCTCGATCACCATGCGGGCCTGCGGGCCCAGCATCGTGATCCCTTCGTCGAACCCCTTTTTCAGACCGACCCAGAACGATTTCATGCGCTCCAGGAACCGCTCGAACCCGTGGACGAAACCGAGGACCCCCTGGTTCTGGGTCTTGCGCAGCTCGCGGCTGGTGGCCGCCGAGAGCTTGCCGTTGCTGATTATCTCCACGACCGACTTCCAGCCCAGCTTGATCTTGCCCACCATGTCGCGCCAGCTGTCGCCCACCCCGGTGGCGTTCTTGTTCACCGACCGGTACAGGGCATAGAACCCGATCGCCAGACCGCCCAGCAGGATGGTCAGGCCACCGAGGACGATCGCGGCCTTGACAGCCGAAAAGACGAGCCCGCCGAGGGTGACGCCAAAGAGCTTCATGGCCCCCATCGCCATCCCCACGTACCCCATGGCCTTCATGACCTTGCCGAACGCCAGCGAGAATCCCAGCATGGCGCGCTGCGCAGTTGGCGGGATCGCATTCATGAGACCGGAGGCCGCGTTCGCGGCGGCGGTCGCGCCTTCCTTGAACGGCCTGAGAATCGACTGGGACACCGGCCCGATCGTCTTGCGCAGGCGATCCATGGCGTTGTTCATGCGGTCGGTGGCGCCCTTGTAGTCGCTCGTGATCGCCTTGGCCATGCCCTCGGACACGCCGGTCGTGTTCTGCATTTCGGCGCCGAGGACGGCCGCCGCCTCGGCCCCGTATCGCATGGTCCCGGTGGCGTCCTTGACGCCACTGTTCAGGGTTTCCATGATCACGTTCAGACCGCCCGCCGATCGTCGATTGAAGATCCCGGCCAGCGCGGACGCCTTCTGCTCCTCGGTCCAGTTGGCGGTCTTGCCGGACAGGTCGCCGAGGATCGAGATCAGCGGCCTGAACTTTCCGGCGTCGTCGGTGACCTGCACGCCGATGCGCCCCAGCTCCTGCCGGACCTTGGGATCCGAAAGCTGGTTCATGGCCAGGTTCGCGGCCATCGCAGCCTTCTGCACGTTCGGAAATTTCTGCTTGATCAGGCCGACGGCGACCAGCGTGTCGTCGAAGCTGGCGTTGAGTAGAGCGGCGCCGCTGCTCGTGCCGGCGAGCACCGTTTGCATTTCCCCACCGAGGACCCCGAACCGGCCCATCCCGAAGGCCAGCTTGTCGGCGGTCTCGGTCGCCTTGTCCCCCGAGATGCTGAACTGGTCCATGACGTCGGCCAGCATACTGGCGGCGTCGGCGTTCCCGATGTTCGCCACGCGGGCCAGGTTCATCGTGGGCTTCAGTCGGTCGAACGCCGTCTGCGCGTTGCCCGTCTCCTCGGTCATCCGTGACCAGGCCTCGGCCGCGTTGTCCAGGTTCTTGCCGGCGAACCCCTCGCCCATGAGCTGGGATCGCAGCCCGGCCATGGCCTCGGCGGTAATGTTCCCGCGTGTCTGAATAAAACTAAGCTGCCGATCGAAGGCCGCGGTGTTCTCGGCGGCGTCGGTGACCAGGGCCGACATGCCGTCGCCGACCTTGGCCAGCTTCATGCCGATCGCGCCGATGCTCGGGCCGCCGGCGGCGTTCAGCGCCTTGAACGACTTTCCGAGGCCGCCCAGCATGGAGCCCATGGAGGTGCCGACGCGCCCGATCACTGCCGATGCCGCGTCCTTTGCGGTGATTACGAACCCGGCCCCCATGGCGTTCATGCTCATGAAATCAATCCTACGCTATCCAGGCGCCCCCTGGCCACGTTTTCCGGCTAGGCCCTTGACCTCGTTCCCCCTGCGCTCGGTCGCCCACTCGTAAAGCTCCAGGGCCTCCCCGAGGGTTAGCTCCCCGGTCTCGGTCCAGGACATGCCCAGGCCGCCCCCCAGGGTGGGAATCCAGCACAGCGAGGCCCGCAGGTCCCGCAGGGTGTCGCTGTCCAGGTTGCCGATCACCCAAGGCTGCTGTCCTCCTCGGCGTTCGCCTCGCTGTCCGGGTCGTCCTTGGTTCTCCCCTTCGCCTTCCTCGCCGCGGTCCCAGGCAGGAGCAAACGGTCGAAAGGGAGTTCCGCCGCCGCCTCGGCGCCGCACTTCGGGCACTCGGTGCGGATCGTGGTGTCCACCCCGCATTCGGCGGCATCGAACGCGGCGCGCAGCTCCTCGGCGTCGTCGCTCCCGAGGCCCGGCCAGTTGCCCTTGGGGCTTTCGCCGTCCAGCCAGTCGAGGATGTCCCGCTTCTCCACGCCCTCCACGCTCACGATCTGGGATCGCAGGTTGATCGACATTTCCCGCCCGGGGTGCTGCACGGTCATGCGCTCGATCAGATCCTCGGTGCCACCGGTCGCGAGGTTGAAGAACACCTTGCGATCGTCGATCGTGGTCTCGAAGGGCTGCCCGCTGCGCACGCGCTCGCGCGCATCCTCGGACAGCGGGATCATGGGCAGGTCCTTGCGGATCTGGACCTTCTCCTCCCACCGGTTGGCGCACTGGCGCTGCCGGCAGGTGAACCACATGTCGAACGTGTCGCCCTCTTTGTAGGACAGGGCGCGCAGCTCCAGGAGCGCCCACCAGAAATCGCCGCGCAGCATCTTGTCCCAGTCGGGGCGACCCTCGGCCAGCAGGAACGGATAGACACCGGGATCGACCACCCGCAGGGTGCAGCGGTTCAGCACCTCCACGAGCCCGTTCGGGGCGCCTTTCTTGTGCCGCTTGTTCGTCTGGGCCAGTCGGTTCTCGTCGGCGATCGAAACGGACCGCAGTTCCACCACGGCACTGGACGGCAGGATCACGGAATCGGTGCGCATGTTGCCTCCTTGCCCCACGCTGGGGGCCTGTTCCTTTACCTAGTGGCCGGCGCCGCAGGAGCCCAGGCGCCGAGGAGGCGGGGGCAGCCGGCGGCGGCGGCCGGCCCGAACACGGATCACGCGGGGACGCGCTCCCAGTATTCGGGCTGAATGATCACGGACTCGACCCGGTTCTCGTCCGCGTCGTTGTCCCAGTCTCCCGCGGCGTAGCGGCGGCAGTAGGCGTTGAAAACGGTATACCGCTCCAGCTCGCTGCCGTCCCTGTCCAGCTGCACGATATCGAACGTGCGGTACAGATCCGGCGTGTTCATCCCCGTGCCGCTGGCCGCGTCGTAGGTGTCGCGGATCCAGTTGTACAGGTCGAAATCGTCGGTCACCCCGCGCTCCATCGTGATCTCCGGGAACTTGACCGTCCCCGGGCTGTTGTGCGGGTGCAGGCGCCCGCCCTCGCGCAGCTCCACGTTGGCGATCTCGATCGCCAGCTCGCTGCACTTGGTGAACGCCGCACGGGCGATCCCGTCGATCTCGATCACGAACTTGAATTTCGTGTACCAGTTGGTGGGCGTGCCCATGTCCTCGATCCTCCTATCGGCTGGCGGTCAGGCCGCCACCTGTTCGACCTCGTGCCCTCGGCCGTGGCTTACGCGGCGGCCAGCGACTCCTCCAGCCCGCGCGTGTCCTGGGTGACCAGGATCACGATGAACTCGGCCGGCTTGTTCGTGGCCAAGCCGATCCTGACCGTGAGCACGCCAGCGAACACCGCGCTCGTCGGGTTGAGCTGGTCCGACACGTCCACGAAGAACGCCTCGGTCGGGTTGGTGGACCGGAAGGCCCCCTTCCCCATCTCGCGGATCAGGAACGCCCGGATCATGCGCTCGGCCCGCTTCCGGTTCTCCCGGTTGTTGAAGCGGTGCTTGAAGTAGACCATGGCCGAGGCCACGGCCTGCTCGATGAAAATCACGCCCCGGCGCTCGCCGATGTTCGGGAAGTTGCCCGTCGACTTCAGGGTGCGCCCGCCGTCGATATGCCAGCCGGTGCCGGGCAGCCGCGTGATCGGGTTGATCCGCTTGGGGTAGATCAGGTCGCGGGTGCTTTCCTTCTCCACCGGGTGCATGGAGCTGCCGCCCGGGTCGTCCTCCACGCCCATGAGGCCGCGGATCACGCCGAACGATCCGCCGACGCCGGCGGGGGACTCGTACACCCCGCCCAGCTTCTGGTCGTTCGCGGCGTACTTGCCGGCGATCCAGCCCGAGGGCGCGATCGTGATCGTGTCGCCCGTGCCGTACACCGACGGCTGCGGGTTCGACACCTTGATCCGCGGCCAGTAGATCGCGGCGAACTCGCTGGACTCCAGCAGGCTGGCGGTGGTCTCCACGTAGGTGACCATCTGCGCCGCCGTGTACTGGGCCGGGGGATCCAGAACGCAGAACATGGAGCCGTTCCGGTGCGTCTCGGCGTAGGTGATCATCCCCGCGTGCACGGCCGGCGTGGCGCGCCCCGGGACGATCAGGATCCGGCCGGTGTGCACCGTGTCGAACACGTACAGGCCGGTCGGCCCGACCTCGTTCCCGAGGTAGTCCGAATCGGCCAGCGCGACCATGCCGTCCCCGCCGCCCGCCAGCGCGGTGCTGGTCCCGTTCGCCGGGCGCTTCAGGACGGCGCTGTACGCCAGCAGCTGGTCGGTGACGTGCACCAGGTCGCTGCCGTAGGTGAGGTGGTTCACGCGGGTTTCCACCCAGTCGGCCGACGTCGCGTCCATCGTGACGTTCGGGAACGTCTCGCGGACCGCGCCGTTGACCAGCACCTTGAAGTTGAACGAGGCGGCGGCGCCGTTCGTCGCGGCCTCCACCTTGGTGGTGATCGCGTCGGTGTAGCTGCCCGGGGTCTTGCCCTCCACGAGGAGCGTGTCCTCGGGCGTGGCCGCGGCGCCGACGTGCGGATCGTGGTCCAGGCCGAAGTCGATCGTGCTCGTGCCCGCCACCTGGATCGACGCGCCGGCGCCGGTCGCGATGGTGTGGATCCGGGTGATCGTGTTGCCCGAGATCTCCACGTCCACCGCACCGACGAGCCCGGCCTCGGCCTCGATCACGGCCTCCACCTCCAGCGCCGTGACCGCGCTGTTGTCGTCCACGTTTCCCGTGGACGGGGTGACAGCGCCGAACGTCAGGTCGGTGGCCGTGCCGGCGCCCACCGCGATCGTGGCGCCCAGGCCCTTGCGGTCCGTGACGATCTTCGCATGGCCGGCGGCCTCCACGACCGAGACGCCGACGAGCTGGCCGTTCAGCTGGCTGATCACGTCGGCCACCGTGTAGGCGCCCAGCGCGCCGGACCCGGACCCGGAAAACACCACGGTCTGGATCTCGCCGTTGATCCCGAAGATCTTGGTGAGGCCGTCCAGATCCGCAATGTCGTAGGTGGCCGAGTCGGTGACGTCGGCCGCGGTCATGTGGAACGCGGCGGCGACGGCGCCGGCCCCGATGTTGATGTCGATGTGCATGCCGTCGGTCATCGCCCACGGCCCCGCGGTGCCCGGGCCGACCTGCGCCGGCGTGGCGCCGGTGCTGCTCGTCTGGAGCATCTTCGATCCCACGGTCGCGGTGTAGCTCGCCGGGTTGGTCAGGTCGGTGAAGTGACAGGTCCGGCCGATCCAGGCGAACGACCCGCCCTGGTAGAAGAACCCGTACACCGCCACGGCGAGATCCGACCAGGTGGTGAATCCGCCGAACGTGCGCACGTATTCGTCCCACGCCGTGGTCAGCGTGCGGTCGGCTATCGGTCCGCGCTCGGCCAGGCCGAGGGCCAACAGCACGGCGCTGGGGAGCGCCGGGACCGACGGGATCGCCGGCTCCTCCTCCAGGATCACGATTTTGCTTGCAAGTAGCTCGGTGCTCGCCATGGGCTCCTCCGTTCAGGCCGCCGCGCCGGCGGTCGGTGTTCCTACTTTCGGTCCGTCCGTTTTCCTGCGCTGTGCCTGGTCTCTACCTTGGGCGCCGGCTTCGGCCCCCCCGCGGTGGCCCTTCTCGGCGGCGTCGAAATGCGCACCTCGATGGACCTGAGCCGCTTGGCGATCTGGACGTCCGGCGCCTCCAGGACCTCGCCGGGCAGGTCGGACAGCTCGGCGGGGCTGGGCGGCAGCAGGAGGCTGGAGGGAACCCCCGTGGCCTTGTTGCACAGGCAGCGGCCCAGGCGGACGCACACCACGGCGTGCGGCAGCACGAACGAAAGCACGCGGCCGGTGCGGTTTTTCAAGGTGACGGTCGGTTCCATGGGCTTGCCTCCTGCTATGGTCCGGTCTGGGTTTCTTGTCCGATCGTCTCGGTCTCCCAACCGTACTGCACGAGTGTATCAAAGTCGCCCGCGAGTTGCACCCCCTTTATCAAAAGCCCGCAACTGATCAGCCGCAGATCGTCGGGGTGCGGTGCCGTTCCCACCTCGGGGAACCTGTCCCAGGGCATGGTGAACGGGTGCCGGTGCAGCGGGCTGGCTGGGTCGTTCGGGTCCTCCCGCACGTCCACCGTGGTGATCTCGCGGAACATCTCGGCGATCGCCGCGGCCATGGCGAGCGCCGGCCGCGTCCCGCTGATCCAGGCGTTCACGTCGAACCCCAGATCGACGGTCACGGGGACGGGTGCGCGCCCCCACACGCGAGGGTCGGTCGGGTCCCTCGCCTCGTCCTCGCGGTTCACGGTGCTGAACCTGTTGATCGGCATGCGGGGCCCGACCAGGTACACCACTGGGGCCTCGGCTTTCGCTCGCGCCACGTGCGCCGGGTCGTCGCTGTAGTCGCGGCCAGACACGACCACGGTGTTCTCCAGCACGTGGATCCTGAACAGGTTGATCAGCGACTCCACCACGCGGGTGAGGTGCCCTGAACCGTCCAGCGCCGGGCGTCGGTACGTGTACGCCCGCAGGACCGTGACGTGCTCGTGGAAGATCTCGGCGCCCATGTCGTCCAGGTTCGCCACGCGCACGGTGGCCTGCCGCGGCAGCGCGATCGCGGGGTCGGTCCAAGTCGGGACGGTGGCGAGGATCAGCGAGCTGGTGGCGGCAGCCGCCCACGGTGCGCGCACGCCGTCGAACGTCACCTTGACGGTCACGGGCTCGGCGCCGCCCAGGTAGCCGATCGGAGGTGGGGCGCCCGGGAGCCGGAAGTTGGACCCGGTGATCTGCACGACGTTGCGCCCTCGGGTGAGGCCGCCGTTCGGTGTGATCGCTGTGAACGTCGGGATCGCCATTACTTCTTACCCTTGCCCTTGCTCCTGCTCCCGCCGCCCTTCCCCTTGCTCTTGGTGATCCCCGTCATCTTGCCGATCGCGTTGAACCCCTTGCCGGCGAACTTGAAGACCTTTTTGATCGGCTTCTGGAACTTGCCGAACCCCATCTGCCGCGCGATTTCCTTCAGGGCTCGCCCCTCGGCGCCGCTTTTCCAGGCAGCGAACGAGGGCCGCATGAACGGCCGCTCGGGCACGCCGGGATGCTTCAGGATGAACGTGCGCGGGGACAGGTTGTGCGCGAAGACCCCGCGGTTGAACATGGCCCGCCACCAGGCGCGCAGCTTGTTCGACACCGGGATCATGAAGGGGCGCGTGCCGAACTCGTGGATCTCGGCGATGTTCACCAGGTCCTTGCCGTCCTTGGACCGCTTGCCGCGGTTGATCCCCACGAACACGGCGATCTCGGCGGACAGCGGCAGCGGCGTGACGTTGATCGACCCGATGAGGTCGCCCTTGTCGATCAGCGCCTTGCTGCTCTTTTTCATTTTCTTGGTGCTCGCGGCCAGCGGCTTGAACGCCTTGCCGCCTGGGGCCTGCCCGCGGATCCCCAACTTCATGAGGCGGGCGAGCGCCTGGCCCTCCCGCAGGATGGTGCGGCGGATCGCCGGCGGCGTGTTCTTTTTCCACGCTGCCATGGTCCCGGTGACCGCGTCGTGGATCTCCAGTTCCCAGGCGATCACGCTGCGCCCCCTTCCCCGTCGGTGCGGCCGACGGCGCAGTGGAGGATCAGCAGGTTGGTGCGAGGCACACCGAACGCGGCGAGGCCGTGCCCCGCGCGCTCCAGGTTGCGCACCCACAGCCCAGGAGGATCCGGGAACGTCGCCTCGATGGCGCCGGCGATCGTCTCGATCGCGCCCACGCGGTCGCCCGGGGCGAGCAGCGGGTTGCCGTCGGCGCCGATCAGTCCTGCCGCCTCCAGCTCGGGCCAGAACGTCACGAGCTGGAGCTGGTGCTCGGGCTGGTATCCGGCGCGGATCAGGCTCGCCCCGTCAAACTGGGTGCGGTCGATCTGGCACCGCAGGCGGATCGGCAGCTTCTCGCGCCTGCTCGGCGCGCCCATCTGGGTGCCGTTCGGGACTCGGATCGGTTCCCTGAAGGTGTCGCTGTAGCCGCCCCCGGTAACCGCTGCGGTCTTCACCGGGTCCAGCCGGTAGAGCACCACCACGAACCGCTGGATCAGGCGGCCGCGCATCTCAGATCACGCCCATGCGCAGCGGCCTGGGGTAGAGCATGAGCAGGTTGTCCACCTCCAGATCGCCGGTCATGCCGTAGGCGCCGTCCTGCCCTGTGGGCGCGCCCAGGCTGTAGGACTGATCGCGGGTGGACTCGCCCTGGACGCGGCCGGCGAGGTACGACCCGAGGGCGTCCCCGGTGGACTCCAGCCGCATGAAGCGGCGGATCGTGAGCAGGACGCACGCGCGGCGGATCGCCGGCGGCGTGCTGCCGTAGCTGTACGGCACCTGCTCGGAATACTCGCCGGCCATCTCGCCGGGCAGCAGCTCGGTGCAGCCGAACACGCCCAGGATCTCCACGTTGCGGTGTCGCTCCAGGAACTTGCCGGCGCCCCACGCGCGATCGCTGGCGTCGTAGTATTCGGTCACCCAGGCGATCTCCGGTGCTTGTCGGTCGTCCGGGTCCATCTGCCCGCGGGTCAGGTGGCGGTTGGGGATCTCCAGGTCGGTGGCCGGGTCGTCCATGATCGCGTCGTCTATGGTCACCTTCATGGCCGTGCAGATCGCCACGTCGAACCAGAGCCGGTCGTGGCCGCGCCCGCTCACGAGCTGGCGAACGTAGCGCGGTTCGAACCACTGCCCGCAGATGCGATCGATCATCGCGGTGGCCATGTCGATCCCGGCCTGCACTTGGGCGTCTGGCCAGGCGGCGATCGTGAACCCCTCGGCGCGCACGTCGGCGATCGTACAGTAGCCCGCGATCGTCTTGGTGACGCTGGTCAGCGGCGTGGCATGGACCGCACCGTCGCTGGAGCGCCTGAACCGCACGCGGTAGGCGTGGGCGCTCGCCGCGTCGCTGTACACGTAGAGCGTGTGCGAGGTCGGAAGCGGAGGCCGCGTGGTGGCCCTGGACAACTCGGTCCAGGGTCCACCAGTCACGGCCTGCCGCTCCACGATCTGCTCGTCGTATCCGGCCGCGCGCACGGCGACCGGATCGGGGCCCGTTGCTGGGCTGGCCGCCCAGGCTGCATCAAGATCCCAGATCAGCCGAACGCCAGCCATGGACCCCTCCGTTCACCTGGGGATTAGGCCGCCCAGGTGCTCGCGTCCGGGACGCACCCGCGCACGATCACCGCGTTGCTCACGCCGTCGACCCCGCCGTCCGAGGCGCAGGCCGAGAAGTAGACGGTCTCGTCCGCGGCGTTGGTCAACGTGCACGCGAACTGGCCGTTCGCGTCGGTCTTCACGACCGCCCAGCCGGACCCGCTGGCGAGGATCGACCCCTTGGTCGCCGCGCCGAAGGTCACGTTGGCGTTGATGTCGTGCTCGCCGGCGTACTGGGTGTCCTGCCCCAGGATCTTGAACTCGCCGATCCTGGCCGCCGCCGCGCCGCCCGTGGTCTTCAGGTCCGCGGTCAGGGCCGTGGTGGTGCCGCCGCCCGTCGCGTCGGTGCACGTGACCACGATGTCCAGGATGTCCAGGTGCGCGGGTCCGGTGGCCCCCGTCGCGCCCGTCGCGCCCGTCGCGCCCGTCGCGCCCGTGGCACCCGTGGGGCCGGTCGGGCCCGTCGCGCCCGTCGCGCCCGTCGCGCCCGTGGCACCCGTCGCGCCGGTCTGCCCGGTGGCGCCCGTCGCGCCCGTCGCGCCCGTGGCACCCGTCGCGCCCGTCGGGCCGGTCGGGCCCGTCGCGCCGGTGGCACCCGTCGGGCCGGTGGCCCCCGTCGCGCCCGTGGCGCCCGTCGCGCCCGTGGGGCCGGGGGCCGTCGGGCCGGTGGCGCCGGTGGCGCCGGTGGCGCCCGTCGCGCCGGTCGGGCCGGTGGGCCCCGTCGCGCCCGGGATCACGCCGGCCAGGATGTTGCAGTCCTCCTGCAACTCGATCACGAGGTCGGCCAGCTCCCGATCGGAGTCGGGGTCCTCGGTGATATTGCGGCCGCCGCTGAAGTGGTCGGTCGGGATTACGACAATCGGATCGCCCGGAAATGCCATTAGAACCTCCTCGGGGCGTTGCGACCACCCCGCAGGGTGATCAGTCGCCGCCAGTTTTGCAGAGTTTTTTCAAGGACCGGACCGCCGCATCGAACTGCGCGGCCTCGCTGTTGGCGTACTCGATCCGCAGCAGTTCCCAGCGGCCCTCTGGGGCCTCGGCGCTCGGCGGATCCGAAAACGTGAAACGATACTCCAGCGGACCGCGGCCGCCCGACCGGTGCTCCTGCGCCCGGAGAACCCGGAGCCCACGGAGCAGGCAGTAGGCGGCGAACGCCAGATCCCCGGTGTCCCGCGGGCGAGCTGTCGCCCGTCCCGCGGCAGTTGCCTCGGTCATTGCCTGTACCTCGGTGTTGGCGCCCCGTGGGCTGCACTTGGTCCCCTCCTACTTCCCTTTGCCCCTGCGCCCGCTGTTCCCCTGGGGGGCCTGCGCGGCTGCCTGGGCCTTGTCGTCGGCCGGCGTGTCCTCGCCCTCGGTGGCGTCGGGATCGCCGTCCTCGTGGTCGGTGGGGGCCTTGCCCTCGGTGTCCGCCTCGGCCTCGGCGGCCTCGGTCTCGGAGGCTTTCTTGCGCAGCACCTGCCCCAGTGACGGCTTGGCCGCGCCCTTGGGCTTGTCGGCGTCGGTCACCGGCGGGGCCGGCGCCTTCTGCACGTAGGCGTGCACCGCCGGCAGCCCGGAGCGGGCGCGATCTTCCATCTCCCGCTGGACCATGGACTTCAGGGCCTCCATGTCCTTGACGGTGACGATCTGGAACTGGGGGATCTCGGACAGCTCGGCCAACTCGGCCGCGTTATCCACCACGTGCAGCGTGGCCGGCATGTTCGGCGTGCCGGCGGTGTACCTGGAACAGGTAGCGGCGCTCACGTAGGTGGACAACTCGAACCCCTTGCGGGTGTCGGCCGGCCTCAGTCTCACGGCGTTGATCATGGTTCGCTCCTTTACCTTGTGGGACCGCACCGAGGAGCGGCGAACCGCCCCCCGGTGCCTCCCGGTTGTTCGCTCTAGGACGTGAGGACCACCAGCTTCATGGTGGTGCCCTTCATGTCCACGTGGTCGGCGACCTCCACCCCGGTGGTGCGCACGAACATCTTGAGCTTGTCGTTCGCCTTGTCGTACAGCGGGACCCAGATCCCGCAGCCGCCGTCGATCACGGCGTTGATCGTGACCTTCTCGTAGCCGCGGACGTTCTTGTCGTCCGCCGCCGCCGCCGCGTCCTTGATCGCCGTCTTCAGCAGGGTGCTGAAGGTGGGCGTGCCGCCGGCGTGGTAGTCGCTGTCGCCGGGGGCCGAGATCTCGAAATCGATCCCGCCGTCCAGGCGCCGCTCGTTCTCGATCGTGATCGTTCCGAACGCCATGGTTTCATCTCCTCGTGTCGCCCCTCGTGGGGGCGGTTCTTCTCGTCTCACCCGGACGCCAGCACCATGCCGGCGCCGCTCGCCTCGTGTGGCTTACGAGGTCTTCACGTTGGTGATCCGCACCACCGCGTCGCGCTCCTGCCACTTGAACCCGGCGCGCAGGGTCACGACCATGACCCACTCGCCGGTCGTGATGTCCCGGTCGGTCTCGACGCGGACGCGGCGCCAGACGCCCCACACGGCGTTCTTGGGGTCGCAGAGCAGCACGTTCGTGCAGTTGAACCCGCCGCCGAGGTTGTCCGGGAACATGGGGATCGGGAGGATCGGCCGGTTGCCGTAGCGGACCGGCGCGTCCTGCACGATCATCGTGTCGCCCAGGACCGTGGCCCGGTCGGCCAGGTAGTCCCGGTAGTCGTTCTCGGCGCGCTCGCTGGTCAGGAACCGCTGCGCCGCCCGGTTGCGGTTGTACTGGCTGGGCATGCTGTTGATCGCGTTCTTGAGGTGCGTCTTGGACAGCGCGACCGTGCCGGCGTTCACGTCGTGCGCGCTGCCGGTCTTGATCATGCCGTCGAACTGCGCGAGGAACGGATCCGTGCTCGCGGTGTCGCCGTTGATGCACAGCTCGTCCATGTCGAGCGCCACCTGCTCGCTCATCATGCCCATGACCGTGGTCTTGAAGTTGCCGCCCTCGATCTGGTCCTCCAGGACCTCGTCGTTCAGGCGGATCTCGCCCTTCATGAGCCTGGTCTCCAGCGTGGTGTGCGCGGTCACCGGCTTGGCGCGGTCGCCCGGCGGCACCGCGTGGCCGGACGTGCCCGGGCGCAGCACGCGCCCGTTGAGCCCCACCTTGTCGATGATCTTGGTGTGGCTGCGCAGCGGCTGCACCGTGATCATGGGGAGGATCACCGCGGCCTTGATCAGGTTGACCACGAACGCGGTGGCCTGCTCCTCCTGGAGGTAGCCGCCGTCGGCGATCAGGTCGGCGACCTGCATGTCGGCCTTGGACATGAGCGATCGATTGGCTTCCATCGTGTTGATCTCCTCGTTGTGTGCGGGCCTTCTGGCCCGCCCTGTTCACTGTTTCGCCACGGCCGCGGCGAGGTCACCCCCGCCACGCCATGCTCGGGACGCGGCCTCCGTCGGCCCCGTCTGGTTCTTGTTCACGTTCGGGCGCTCGCCCGTGGGCAGCGAGGACGAAAGCCCCACGCCCTTGGCGAGGCGGGCGACCTCGGCCCGCTGTGCGTCCAGCTGGAGGCGCAGTTCGTCGGCCTGGGCCGTTGCGCTCGCCAGCTCGGCGGCGGCCTTGGCCACCACCTGCTGCCCCGTCGCCTCGATCGCGGGGGCCTTGGTCACGGCAGGGGCTGGGGCTGGCGCCGCAGCGGCCACGGGCTGGGGGGTGGCGAGCGCCGCGGACAGCTTGGCGTCCACGAGCATGGCCTCCGCTTTCGCCCCCATGTCGGCGAGCCAGCCGGACAGATCGGATCCGGTGCTCGGGGGCGTCCCACCCTGGCTCGGGGCCGGCGCTTGTGCGCCCTCCCCCGCCTTGTTCAACTCCTCCAGCCGGGCCTTCAGCTCGCCGGGGAGCAGCTGATCGATCGGGTCTTTGGGATCGTAGGTCACGGCGATCCCGGCCGCCAGCGCGGCGGCGACGATCCGGCCGTACACCTTGCCGCGGCTGCCCGCCTGGGTGTACGTGTCGGACGCCTGCTTGAACCTGGACAGGGCGTTGCGGATCCGCTCGGGGTCGGCCTCGTTCGACGTCCCGCCGAGGGGGTACTTCAGGTTGACCGGATCCCCGTACAGGTCCAGCTTCGTGGGCGCGTCGGCCGGCCAGGACAGGGCCGCGTCGGTGCCGCCCAGAGCCTCGATCTCGTATTCCTTGGCGCGGGCCTCCTGCGCGGCTCGCTTCTCCTCGTCCGGCGCCTCGGCGTCGGGCACTGCGCCCAGCTCCTCCTCGTCCGGCTTGGGCGCCTCGTCCTCGGGCTTGGGCTCGCCCGGCTTGGGCTGCTCGTCCTCGGGCTTGGGCGGCGTCGGCGCCTCGGGGGCCGGCTTGGCCGGCGGCGAGGACGAGCCCTCGGGCGGCGTCTCGGCCGGCGCCTTGGGCGGCTCGGGCTTGGGCGCTTCCGGCTCCTCGGGTTCCTCGGGCGCCTCGGTCCCCTCGGGCGTCGGCGGCACCACCGGCTTGGGCGGCTCGGGGAGCGTCGGGTCCAGGAGATCCGGGACCGGGCGATCGCACCCCGGGCAGTTCAGACAGCCCACGGGGAGCGCGGCGCCGCAGTAGGGGCAGAACGCCGGTCGGTCGGTCGGCGACGGGGTCTGTTCCTCGGTGGACTGTTCCGAGGGCGCGCCCGGGTCGCCCGGGGTCATCCCCGCCGGCGTCCCGTCGGCCTTGCGGACCAGCCACTTGCGCTGGCGGTTCGCTCCCGCCGGCACCAGCGACACGAAATCGATCGCCATGTCGGTGAGTTCGAACACGGGGTTCGACCCCGTGGGGGCGTCGGCCTTGGCGCGGCGGCGGCTCATGCGGTGGCCTCCTGTTTCGGGGGCGCGGCCACGGGGGTGCGCACGGCGTCCCCCCCGACCGAATAGGCGCCCAGCTTGCCCGACTTGCACGCCTCCCACAGGGCGTCGTCAACGATGCGCACGCCCAGGAGCCAGGACCCCGCGATCACGTCGTAGGCGTCCGGGCCCTCGCCCAGCTTGAACCCGGCCGGGGCGATGTAGTTCTCCAGGATCCGCACCTTGCCGCGTCCCAGGGCCTCCCAGCTGTGCATGAGGTCCAGCGCGCCGCTGTTCTCCATCCAAGCGTGGCACGCCTTGCGGATCGAGGCGGCGCTGTAGATGTCCCCCTGGGTGTCCGGCTTCAGGACGCAGCCGTTGCCGTCGGTGGGCTCCAGCACCAGGGACAGCACGAACCGCTCCTCGGTCGGGGCGTCGCCGTCCGCCTTGGTGACCTTGGCGGCCACGGGCATGAGCCCGAGACCGCGATCGATCAGCGTGCGGTTGAACTTGTGGATCGCGGCGCCCTTGGCGTCGGCGCTCTTGGCGGCCTGCTCGGCCTCCTGCTGGTTCGTCGGTTCCTTGGCGATCCGGCCGTACACGGCGCGGACGCCCGGGGCCAGCGAGATCATGCGGAACATGTCGAACGCTTCCGGGTCGTACTGGCGAGCGCGGATCGTTCCGGTCTCGGTCTCGTCCAGGCCGTGGTCTCCGAATCCCTCGTGGGTGTTCAGCCAGTCGCGCACCTGCTCGGCGGTGAACTGGTCGCCGTCGAACACGAGGCTCTGGATCGTCCAGCTCCCCACCTCGCCCTCGGGCTTGGGGCCGCCGGCTGGCTTGTCCACGGGGTCGCCCACTTTGTAGGCGCCGGGGTCCTCCTCGGCCGCTGCCGAAATGCGCACCGCGCCTATCCGGCGCACGGCGGTGCCGGCGGTCGGGGCGTCCTTGTGGAGCGTGGCGCCGGCTGCCTTGGCGGCCGCGGCGTACACGGTCTCCAGCAGGGCGGCGTCGTCGCACCCCAGGAACGCGGGGCCCTCGGCCCCCTTGAAGATCCCGATCGCTTCCAACGGCTCCTCCTAGCGCCCGCCCGCCTTGCGCAGCCGGGCGAACTGGGCCTTGGGATCCTGGGTCGGCGGGGACAGGTCGGCCACGTCCATGGACTTGGCCACCTGCTCGCCCTCGGGCGCGGGCGCGGGCGGCGTCGGCGCCGCGGCCGGCGCGGGCGGCGCCTCGGGCGTCACCTCGGCGGCCTTGCGCAGCGCGGGGAGCACGCCGTCGATCGCGGCCTTGATCGTGTCGCACTTGGCCAGCACGGCCATGCTGTCGTCGATGATCGAGCGGAGCGGCCACTGGCCCTCCCACAACCGATCGACGTCGGCCCGCGTGATCGAGCCGTCCGACATGCGGTTGCGGATCTCGTTGTAGCGGGCGAGCAGCGTGTCCAGGGCCTCCAGGCCCATGGATTGGAAGATCGAGCCCGTGGTCTGGGTGCCCGGCGCGGCCTGGGCCGGCGCGGCGGTGGTCGGCGGAGACGGAGCGGGCGGCGTGGTCGGCGGCGCGCCCGTGTCCGGGAACGCCTTGTCGACCGGCGCGGCTGCCGGGGCTGCCGGGGGCGCGGCGACCGGCGGCGCGGCGGCGGTGCCCAGGTCGATCGCCGGGTCCGGCGCGGCGGCGGCCGGCGTCACTGCCGGGGCCACGCGCACGCCCGTGCGGGTCCTGCCGTCGAACGACTTGTCCACGCCCCCCGCCTCCAGGACGGCGACGCGGGCGGCGAGCGCGGCGAGCGGGTCCGCCGGCGCGGCCGGCTCGTCCGCCAGCTCCACGTCCACGGCCACGGTGTCGGTGTCGGCGCTCTTGCCCTGGGCCTTGATCGCCTCCAGGTTGCGCTTCAGGAGCGCCACCGCGTCGGCGCTCGGCGCCTCGGCGGACAGGACGGCCTCCGCGTGCTTGCGGAAATCCGCCAGCGTCATGTTCATGGGAACGACCCGCGAGGCCGGCGCCGGTGCGGTCGCCTCCTCCACGGCCTTGCCGATCCGGGTCAGCTCCTCCCGCTCGGCGGGCGTGATCGTGCCGGCCAGGGCCTTCTCGGTCAGGGCCCGCTGGCGCTTGGTGATCTCGTGCAGTTTCTTCATGCGTCCGCCTCCAGGTTTCGGGCCCCCACGCTGGCCACGTGTAGGCGGCCTTTCGGGGGGGGCTGATACGTGCTGTCCTCGTCCAGGGTCGCGCGCAGCGCCCGCGGCAGCTCGTCCAGGGTGGCAGCGATCGTGTATCCCAGATCGCCCCGCAGTCTCCTGAACCACTGCCCGCAGATTTCTGCCCGCCGTTTCGATTCGGTGTCGGTCTGCACTCGGGCCCTGTAGTCGGGCCCACCTCGCGCCTCGTCCTCGGCGAACGACACCGCCAGCGCCCGCTCGATCCCGCGGCAGCACAGCATGAAATCGGACGGCTTGCGCAGGAGATCAGAGAAGGGGGTCCCCGTCGCCTTCAGGCGGTCGGGAATCATGATCGCGCCGGTGAACGGCGCAGGCTGGGTCGGTCGCCCCATGTATCGCAGCGTACCACGGCGGATAATGCGCCGCAATCCCCTTGTGCTAATCCAGCATGCCGGACGTTCGACGGGCGGCGGCCTCGGCGTGCGCAGTTCGTCCAACGTCCGGGATCCCTGTTGGCGCCCCGAGGGTCAGGCCCAGCGACGGCAGCACGATGCGCAGCGCACCCAGGCAGCCCTCCCAGCCCTCCCACCCTCGCACGCTCGCGCGCTCGCCGGCGGACCTGAATAGGACCCCGCCGAGGTCCCGCCGAGACGCGATCATGTCCTTGATCTGGGTCGCCCGGGTCGTGTCGGCCCCTGCCGTTTCAATGCGCAGAACGCCGGCGTACAGATCGCCGGCCCAGACGGCCGACGCGACGGCGGCGCCGCCCTTGTCCAGGATCGCGGCGGTGGTCATGCCCTCCTCCTTGGCTCCTCGGTGGGAACCTCCACGAACGCGGCGCACATGGCGAGCAGCCAGAGGATCACCTGCTCGGGCCACACCTCCCACGTGAGGGCGAGATCGAGGTCTCGGCCTGGGGCGAACCTGCCCGCGATCCCCGCGAGCACGTTCTGGGGCGTGGCCGCGTCCTCCTCGAACGACGGTCCGTGCAGGCTCACCAGCTCGCCGGCGGTGAACTCGCGGCCCTCCACGAGCGCCTGGCCGATCGCCTCGGACGAGCTGCCGAAGATCCGCGCGTCGTCGGCGTCCACCCACGATCCCGGGAGCGCGGCCCCGCCGTCGGGGAGCGGCACGAGCTGGCCGGCGACGATCCGGGCGGCGCGCAGCGACAGCGCGGCGTGCCCGTTCCACCCTACCGACCCAAGCCAGTGGGCAGCAGCTCGGCGCAGGCCCACGGTGTCGGTCAGGCTGGGCACCACGATCCTGCCCGGGTTGGGCTCGTACACTGCCCGCGGCGTCGGACCCGTGCAGATCGGCGGCACGTCCAGCGACATGAGGGCGCCCACGAGCGGGCCCGAGGCCTCGGGGAGCGCGCGGTTCCAGGCGTCGGCCTGGTCCAGGCAGCGGCGGCCGTTCTTGGGCGGCGGCGCGTCGGACACGGTGAGGTCCCCGCCGCAGCCCGTGCGCAGCGCGCGGCCCTCGGCGAGCCCGCGGATCGCGGTGGCGATCTCCTGGGCGTAGAGCATGCGGCCGGCCGCGGTCTGGGCCGTGGCCAGCTGGTCGCGCACCTCCCGGAACGCCTTGTCCGCCCGGAGCCGCAGCTGCCTGTGCAGCGGCTCGCCCGCCACCCAGCCCCAGGCGTTGATCGGGAACTTGCGCCCGGTCCACTGGTCGCCCTCGATCAGGCCGACGGCCACGGCGTTGGTGTACCTGTTCGTCTGCTTGAAGTCGCCCAGGGTCTGCCCCTGCTGCTCCAGCATCTTCATGAACTCGGGCGAGCCGTAGATCGGCCAGCCCGTCCAGCTCATGCTCGCCCAGTCGCTGGAGGCGTCGATCGCGTCCGGCTGGATCCACGGTGTGGTCATTTCTTCGCCTTCCCCTTGGTCCCGGCGGCTGTCCTCGCGCTGCTGCCCCGAACGAACTCCTGGAAAACCTTGTCCTCGTTCGCTGCCCATTTCGCCTGGGTGTGGTCCCAGAACACGCCCGAGGCCTGGCCCTTCCCGCCGAGGACGCAAAACTCGGACTCGTACACGGTGCCCAGGCCGCCGGCGCCGATACCGATCACGCGGGAGGCCTCGACCTCTATGTGGATCAGCATGCCGTGATCGTGGCCGTAGGCGAACCCGTGCGCCGTGGAGGGGTTCATGCTGAACGAGCTAACCGGCTGGAGCGCGACGTTGCCCACCTGAAACGTGGGCTTTGCGCCGAACATGATCCCCTCGGGCTGTTCCCACGTCTTTTCGATGGACATGCCCCGGTACAGCTTCACGGTCTTGATCCCCATCTTGGCGAGCTGCGCCTGGGTGGTGTTGTACATCCCGCGCAGATAGGCGCGCAGCGCGTGCAGCTCCTCGGGCGTGTATTCCTTGTACACCTGTTCGAGCACGGGTTTGCGCATGCTCGCGGTCATCGCGTCGGCGAGCCCGAACTCTTCGCGGGCGGCTAGGTGCATCGCGTGCATGTCGGTCTTGTGGTCCATGCTGTTGCCGTTCCACGAGCTTTTCAGGTCGGCGCCGAAGTTGTACCGGTACGCCAGTTTTTTCTCCTCTTTGAGTTGGGCCCACTGCGCCGGGTTCAACTTCGCCGCCTTCATGACCACGGCGTCGGCCTTGTCCCCGACGTTCCGCCAGATCTCGGGCTGCCCGGCGTAGTCAAGGCCGCGCCTCGTCCCGAGGTGCTGCTTGTTCACGAACGTGGCCACCTCCTCGCCGGCGTCCATGATCTGGGCCTCCCAATTGCGGGCAGTGGCCTGCCCGACGTGATAGTCCCCGGTCGGGTTGATCACCTCCCCAGGGCGAACAGCTCGGATCGGTCCAATGTGATCCGGGGTCAGGTCGGGCGGCGGCTCGGGGGTCTTGCCGGCGGCCTTTGCGCGGGTGGCTTTCTTGGCGGCCTCGGCCTCGGCCTGGGCCTTCCACACGGCCTGCTCGTTCGTCAATTCCTTGGATTGGTACTGCGGGGGGACCTTCTCGGCCGGCGTTGCCCAGCCGCCGCCCTTCCCCAGCTTCAGCTTCTTGGCCTCGATCTTGATCTGCGCCATGGCCACCGCGGGAACCTCGGCCACGTAGTAGTGGGTGATCGAGGATCCCGCCTTGGTGTACAGCACCTCGGGATAGGGGGCCTGCCCGGGGACCGGCAGCTTCATGCCGGCGATCTTGAACTTGCCGGCGCCGATCTGCGCCTCCAGGTCCTGGACCGCGGACAGGAGCACGTTGTCGATTATCGGAGTTTCGGGCAGCCCCACCGACTTGGCCGGCTTCACCCCAGGCGGTGCGACGGCAGGCGGCGGCACGTAGGGCGGCCCCAGCTTCCCGGTGTTCTGCACGGCCTCGGCGAAGATCCGATCGTATTCCGCCTTGGTCTTGATATAGAACTCCTGCCCCTCGGGCTTCAGCCCCTTGCCCCAGGCCTTGAACCAGTAGGACTGGTTCGGCCCCAGGTCCTTGATCCCGACGCTGAACTTCTCAACGGTGATCGCCTCGTCCAGGTATTCGGCGTATTCCTTCTCCAGCGTGCGCGCGAAGTCGGACGCGGCGGGCGTCGGTTTCAGCTGTGGACCGACGCCGGCGCCCTGCATGGGCGAGGCGGCCGGCATCGGCGACGGCGGGGGCAGCTTGGGCGGCGGTTTCCACAAGACACCGTTCCCGGGCCCGGCCGATTTGTAGGTCCACCCCTCGGCCTCCATGTTGGCGACCATGGCGTCGATCTCGGCCTTGGGCATGGCCTTGCCCCAGCCCAGGGTCTTGGTGGTCTTTTCCCAGCCCAGGGCGTCGGCCTGCTTGACCGAGATCTTGGCCTCCACCTTGATCGCCATCGCCGGCCCGAACTGCTCGGTGCTGTACAGCTGCACGCTGGCGGGGGTCATGGTCATGAACTCGGCGTCGTACATGGCCTCCAGGTTGGCCTTGGCCTGGTCCAGCACCTGCCGGAATTGCAGCAGTTCGCCGCTGCCTCCTGGTCCGATCGGCGGCGTCGGGTTCACCACGGGGCCCGTGTCCACGGCGGACAGCGACGGCACGGACGCCGGCGCGGCGACGCTCGGTTCGGCCATCCCCATGATCGGGCGCTGCGCCGGCAGGGCGGTGGGCGCCGCGGCCCCGCCGAACCCCAGGCCCTCCAGCATGGGCATGGACATGGCGGGCGGCGCCGGCGTCGGCGGCTGCACCGGGACGGGAGCGGCGACCGGGATCTCGCCCTTGGACACCTGGGACGAGGTGAGCCGCGGCACGGTCGTGGTGCGGCACTGGAAATGGTATGGCGGCATCCCGATCCCGTTGGTCAACAGGCCGGGCCCGGCGCTTTGCATCTTGAACTCGCCGCGGTCGTCGGCGACGCCGACACCCGACCGCGACACGGTGGCGATCTGCGCACCCTGCCGCGTCGTGATCTGGGTGGCCTCGGCGTTCTTGTCCCACTTCGCCTGGAGGAACGGGGCCACCTTGTAAATGTCCTCGGGCTTGGCGACGCTCGCGGCCTCCACGGCGTGCTTGTAGGCCCCGCCCACGGGGATGATCTGCCCGTCCAGGCATCGGCACTGGTCGGTCGTGCGCTCGTCCAGCATGGCCACGATCTCCAGCGATTCGATCCCGGCGTCCTGGTAGCCGGACACCTCGCCGAACGCGCGGGCCCTGGTCACCGAGACCGCGGCGACGGTGCGGGCGTAGTTGAACCCGTAGGCGCCCCACAGGTTGGGGAGCTTGGTCTGGAGCGCGCGGGCTATGTCGTCCCGCCCCCAGCCCTCCCGGATCCCGACGTCCACGATCTTGCGACCCTCGGCGGTGAGCTTGTCCGACCGCTTGCCCATCTCGTCCCGCAGGAACCACCCCTGCTGCTGGCTCACCTGGGTGATCGCCAGCTGGTCGGGCTGCCGCAGGGACAGGCCGACGCGGGGCAGGTAGTGGTCGTGCGTCCACTTCCGGGACGCGGCCGCGGTGTCCATGAGCGAGACCCGGATCTTCTGGGTCCACTCGGGGAGCAGCTGGCCGCCTGTCGCGGCGGCGACCTTGCCTAGGGACTCGCGCGCATGGGCGAACGCCTTGTCGATGTCCCCGCGGCTCGCCTTGTTCCAGTTGAGATCGAGCCCATCGAGCGCGCTCTTGACCGCGGCGAGCCCGGCCTCGCTCACCTGCGGGGTGTGCAGTCCGCTGGCCAGTTTCTTGGCGAACGCTGCCACGTCCACACCGTACTTGGGGCCAGCGGCTGCCTTGCCCAGGCCCACCAGCGCGCCCCCAGGTCCCAAGCGGCAGGCGCCGACGGGGACGGCCTGGGCGACGTCCAGGCGCTCCACACGCTGCCACACGGTGATCGGCCCGGTGTGCGCCACGGCCTTGCACAGGGCGACGGGTCCGCGGGCGAGCATGCCGTAGGCCACGACCCGGGCCCCGTTGGCGTCGGCGTCCGGCGCCATGATGCGCACTGCGCCGCCGATCGGCTTGTCGTCCGCGCCAAGTGGGACGGCTGCCCAGCCCCAGGCCAGCGAGGTGGGCAGCTCGGCGGCGGTTATCCCGGCGCGGTGGAGCGCGGGCACCAGGTCGCGCCCGAGATCGACCGGCGGCCACGCGGTGAGGTAGCCCGAGGAGGGCGCGCTGTAGGCGGCGAGGCCCACCCGCTCAACCCAGGCCGGGCGGCAGCTTGGGCGCGGGCTTCACGCCGGCGGCGCGCAGCTTCTCGGGGATCTTGGTCGGCGGTGGCGGCGGCGGCGCCTCGGCCGGCAGCGCCTTGCCGTTCACGACCTGGAACCAGGTATCGCACTTGCGGCAGGTCGCGTGACAGCGCAGCGGCTTGGCCAGGCTCGGGGCGTCCAGCGGCGGCACGACCTTGGCCAGTCCCATGACCGTGGATCCGCAGGCCGGGCACGTGGTGAACGTCATCCCGGTGTGGTGCTGCATGACCTCGCCCGGTGCCAGCCGGATCCGCTGCCCCATCTTGGTGGCGGCGATCACGCGATAGGGCCCGGCGAACCAGGGACGCTCTGGCGTGGGGGTGATCATTGGGGCGGCGGGCTCCCCTCCACCCCGAACATGGCCGGCACGTACAGGGCGGTCCCGTCGTACAGTTCCGAGTCGAGCAGGCGCAGGCCGCCGGCGTTTCCGCGCGGGCGTGCGGACCCGTCCATGGTGGCCAGGCCGGCCCATAGCGGCCAGGTCAGGCGCCTGAGCACGGCATATTCGGACAGCGCGCGGAACAGGTGATCGCAGGCGTCGATCACGTAGCCGCTGTACAGGTTGCAGACCAGGCACACCGGCGTCCCCTGCCGGTGGTTCGACGTGTAGCGCGCGGCGGCCATGCTGTGGGACACCCCGCCACCGCCTACGCCGATCAGCATGAGGTTCTGGTTCTGCTGTCCACCACCCAGGCGCACGGTGTACGTGCGCGCGGCGTCCCTGGTCCACGTGATCGACTCGCTGCGCCCGTTTTCGGCAGTAACCACCCACGGGCCCGATGTCTTGGGCAGGGGGTTGCTGGGGACCTCTCCACCGCCTTGCACCATGTCAGCCTCCGTGCCCCACGGGGCCGCTGCTCCCCGCTGGGACGTCCACGAAACGGGCCTGCACCGTCGGATCGAGGCCGGCGGCGCGCAGCTCCTCGGTGGCGATCGCGGCGATCCGCTGCTCCAGGGCGGCGAGCCTGCCGGCCATGCCTGCCGGGTCGCTGTCCATGCCGAACGGCGAGCCCCCACCCGCGGGCGTCGGGGCCTCGGTCCCGGGCGGTGGGTAGCCGGCCAGGGTCATGGGCATGGGCTGCGCCGTCCACGGCTCCTCGATCTTGGCGAGCGGCACGTTCAGGACGTCGGCGAGGAGCTGGCGGATCTCGCGCGGCAGGAGCCCCCCGTAGGGCGCCGTCTGCTGCACGAGGTTGCCCACCTCCTCGGCGGACTTGGTGGGCGGGCTGTTGCTCTTGAACTTCAGGAACCGGATCCCCAGGCGGGGCATGATCACCCGGTTGACGTTCCAGTCGAACTCCTCGCGCAGGGGTTGGAAAACCTGCTGCTCGGCGAACTGGAGCGCGGCCAGCGCGGTGGCTCGGTTCAGGTCGCTGGGGGTGTAGCCGCGCAGCATAGGGGACAGCCGGAACGTGGCGCCGATCTTGTCGGCGTTGCGCTGGTCGTAGTTCGTGAACAGGGCGTCCTGCTGGCGGGCGTCGCGCAGCGGTTCCCAGGAGATGGTCGGGATCTGCGCGCGGGCGGTCGGGTCCACCGTGGTCTTCTGCCCGCTGAACGCCTCCAGCACCAGGAGCTTGCCCGCCCCACGAGCGCCGCGCAGCTCGGTGCCGACCCGCTGCTCCAGCCGCTGCACGGTCTGCTGGGTCAGCCTGCCGCCGGAAACGAAGATCAGGCCGGCGGGCGTCGCGTTGTCGCGCAGGTAGTAGTAGTTGGTTTCGTCGGCCTCGCGGCTGCCCAGGACGCCGAGGAGCGCGCCGATCCAGCGAGGCGGCGGGCAGGGCGTGCGCGGGCTGTGGAGGCTGGCCCACAGCAGCTCGGCCGCGGCGACCGCGTCCTTGCCGTCCTCGGCCATCATGTCGGCGATCGTCTTGTACGCCTTGCCGGTCTTCAGGCTGATCGTGCGCGGGTCGCCCGGGCTCTTGAAGTAGATCCGGTCCTGCCCCACGAGCTGCACGAACCGACGGAAGCGCCTGTACACGGTGATCGTGCGCAGGCCGGACAGCGGGGTCACGGGGTCGGGCTCCTGGACCAGCACCTGGGTGCCGTCGTCCTGGAGCGGGCGCACGGTGTAGGCCGGCACGTAGGTGAGCCGCTTCAGCCTGCCCAGGCCGTCCGGGCGCATCTCGGTTGTGCCCCAGCCGTGCGTTTCGATGTCCCGGCGCGTGATCCTGCGCAGGCGGGCGAACGACATGTCGGAGCAGCAGGTGTCGAAGAACGCGCGGGCGATGAACTGCTCGCGCTCCAGCGTGGTGCGGATCTCCTCGCGGGCGTTGTCCACCTCCTGCGGGTTGATCTCGGGGATCGGTCCGCTCGGCGGCGCCTCGCCGATGATCTCGCGGCCGGCGGCGACGTCGGCCTCGTAGGCCATGCGGGCCTCCTCGCGGGCGACCCAGCGTTCGAACTTCAGCGCCTCGCCGATCGCCTTGGTCGCCTCCTCTTTGTCCAAGGCGTCCATCCAAGGCTCGGCCGGCACGAACTGGTGCCCGAACCCGTCCACGTTCTGGGCGTAGGACTCGATCGACGGCTCCAGGTGCGGGGACAGCTCGGCGTAGTTGATCAGCGACTCGGGATCGTAGGGCGGCTCCACCGCGCCGCAGCTGCCGAACATCTGGGCCGTGGCGTCGATCTCCTGGATCGCTCGGGACTCGTCCACGGGGCCGACGGCGGCGCGGGCCTTGGCCAGCAGCTGCTTGACGTTCATGGACCCGGCGCCGTCCCTCCCGCGCGGAACGGTCGGCTCACGCTTGGCGGTGCGCGTCACGGCCCTACCCCTGGGTGCGGCCGGCGACCATCAATTCGGTGGTCGGGCCCACTGCGCCCCCCACCGAAACGGTCACGCGGACGACGGTGTAGTGGTCGGCGATCGCCCCTTGCCCGCTGGCGGCGAGCGCGACGATCGTTGTCCAGTTCTTGCCGGCGACGCTGCCCTCCAGCACGCCGGTGAAAGCCGCGCCGGCGTCCCGCTTGAAGTCGTAGCCCTTGCCGCCCAGCTGCCCGACGTCCACCTCGGGGCCGGTGGTCGCGGTGGCGATCGGCGGCGTGGCGCCGTCGTTCGGAATGGTCACGGGCATGCGTTCACAGAATGCCATGGGGATCTCCCTCCTCGGGCAGCTCCTCGCCAATGATGGTCAAGGCCTCCCGAATCGCGGCCCGCACCTGCGGGTCCTTGTCCTTGTTCATGAGGTCGCGCCGCAGCGATGCGACGGCCTGGCCTCGGGCCTCGGGCGGCAGGCCGGCCAGGTCCTGCCCCAGGCGGGCGCCGAACGCCCCGCTCTCCAGCTGCTCGGCGGCCTCGGTCAGGATCTGATCGAGCATGTCCCGGCGCACCCCGCCGTGGCGCGTGACGCACCGGCAGATCACGGGCACGCGCACGCGGCCCTCGGGCTGGTCGGACATGGGGATCGTGGCCCACCCGGATCGCCCCGTGCCGTTGCAGTGCTTGCAGCCCCGCTTGGCTTTCTTCAGATCCACGTCGGCGGCGAGGCGCACGCGCGGCGCCCGGGTGCTGCCGTCCGGCATGATCGTCTTGGTGTTCAGCAGTTCCTCGGCGACGTCGGCCGCGGCGCGTTGCTCGGTCTCGTTCATCGTGTGCCCCCCAGATGCTGATCCCCCAGCTTCAGGCGCCACCACCTCCACCAGCAGCACTCGCATGGGCGAATACCCATAGCGGCCCCGGAGGGATGCTGGCACGCCGGCGGCGTCCCCGTCGCCCTCGGCCCGCTGCCCGGCTGCACCTTGGTGAACTGCTCGCGCAGCGCGGACGCCAGCACCAGGAGCCCGACGGGCGGCCACGCGCGATCCTTCAGCGTGACCGGAACGAGCAGGTCGGATCCGGTGGTGTCGTCCAGGTCGATCGCCTCCAGCGCCTGGGCGAGGCGGCCGCCGTCGACGTCCACTTCGAAACCGCCCGGGAGCTTCACGGCGCTGCCCAGGATCGGCTCCCACGCGGGATCGTCCACGGGCAGGGTCAGGGGGCGCAGTGCGCACCACGCCGTCCCCTCCAGGTCTCGCCACGGGTGCCGCTGCTCGTCCATCGAACCTCCTAGAACGGGTGCCCGTCGTCTATCGCGTGACCGCCGATCCGCAGCTCGATCACCGGAGCCTCATTATCCACCCCGGGCGCCCAGTTGTCCAGGAACAGCCGGCGGGCGCCGTGCATCGCTTGCCCCCAGGCGTCGGCCAGATCGTCGTGCTTGCTGAACGGGAAGTCGATCAGCTCGCCCACCAGGTTTCCGCGCTCGTGGTCGAACGTCGGGCTCGCCGGGTTCAGGTGATCGGAGAACACCACGACCCCCGACTCCAGCAGGGGGGTGACACCGGCGAGGCGCGCAGCTTTCGAAACCCTGGGTGTAGTTACCTGCACGAGGCCGGCCAGCTCGGGGTACTTGTTCAGGACCCACTCGTCCAGCGTGGACAGGCCCACCTTCTCGATCAGGATCTTGACCGGCTGGTAGCGGGTCGCCTCCTCGGCCACGATGTCCGCCTGGTGTCCGATCGTCTCGTGCATGTGCCAGCCGTCCACCACCCACACGCGGCGGCGCTCGGGGTCCACGGCGATCGCCACGCTCGCGGACCAGTCGTGCTCGCTGCTCGTCCCGATCGCGGGGTCGTAGCTCGTGATAAAGGCCATCCGGTCCAGGCGGTCGGCGAAGTCGGGCTCGTGCTCCAGGTCGGCGAAGTGGATCCAGTCCTCGCGCACCAGGGCGGTGCCCTCGTCTGTCACTTCGCAGTGCATCGCGCGGGCGAACGAGGCGGATCCCAGTTCCTTCAGCAGCGAGCGCAACCGGGCCTCGGGCCACTTGGTCGGCCACATGCTCCCGAATTCGCCCCCGATGGCGTACCGGACCAGGGTGTACGCCGGGTTCGTTTGCAGGTTCGCGGTGAGGTCGTCCCGGTGCCACGGCGTCGCCAGATACCAGACCCGGGCGTCGGGCTCCAGGGTCAGGGACCAATCGTTCAGCCAGGCCGCCTTGACGGCCGCGCGCATGGCCGGCATGAGGATCGCGTTGCGCTGGTCCACCACGTCGTCGGCGATCAGCAGGTCGCACCGGGCGCCGGCGACCGTGGACAGAATGCCCAGGGCCTGCACGCTGGCGTCGCGGTGTCGGGCCGTGCGCTTGACCGTGATCTGGTGCTTGCTCCACTCGGCGTCCTCGGACGGCTCCAGGTGCGGGAACACCTCGCGCACGCGCGGGTTGGTGCGCAGGTGCTGGGTGATTTCCCACAGGCGCTCCCGGGCCTTCTGGTCCGAGGCGCAGACGATCTTGATCCGCAGGTCGGGATTGCGCCCCAGTTCCCAGATCGTCCGCGCCACCAGGAAGGTGGTCTTGCCGTGGTTACGCGGGGCGATGATCAGCACGCGGGTGCCGTCGTCCAGGGCGTCGTTCCAGTCCTCCTGATACCATTGGGTTTCGAGGGGTTCCCACGTCCGCTCGTCCCTGAAACAGTATTCGAAGAACGCGGCCGGGTCGCGTTGCGCAGTTCGCACGTGGGCCAGGCGCATGGCCTCGGCTCGCGCCTCGTACCCCTTGCGGTTGTCCGGGTCGATCCAGCGCCCGCGGTCAGCTCGCGGCAGGTGCCGGCGCGGCGCCCGGTACTTGGGATGGACAGCGCCCACGGGGGCGAGCGCCTGGGCGGCAGCAGTCATGGTGCGCCCTCCACGGATGGACTAGTTTCGGCGATCTCGGCCTGAATTAGTCCACGCAAGGTCAGCCAGGCCAGCACGTCGATCGCACCGAAATAACACACGGTTCCGGCACTGGAGCAGCAGGCAATCTCGCCCAGTGGACTACCTGGCCCGCCGATCCGCATTCGTCGCCCACGTCCAGGAGACCGCGGCAGCACGAGCGCCACGCGGTACAAGCCGGCGGCGAGCACTCGCTCGCACTCCCGGGTCAGTTCGATCACGGTCATGCCCCCAGCTCCTCGATCGGCACGCCGGCGGCGGCGAGCTTGGCGATCGCGGCCTCCTCGATCTGCCGCAGGCGCTCCCGGGTCACGTTCAGCCGGTCGGCCACCTGCTCCAGCGTGTGGCTGCCCTGCGCGCACACGTCCAGCGCGCACGACTCGGTGAGGTCCAGCGGGTCCACGTCGTGGGCGATCTTCAGGCTGCCCGAGGGCATGACGTCCGCCCACAGGTGGTAGCGGCAGCCCACCCACGGGCAGGGGCGCTCACCGTCCACGCAATCGGCGCGGGTGCGCGGGCGGTCGGCGAGGGCGGGCTCCTCGCCTGCCTCCCCTGCCTTGCGCGCCCTGTTGTTCAGCACCGCCATGTTCTTGCGCTCCAGGTTGCGGCGGCGAGCCGCCCCGGTCAGTCCCCCTCGTGTTTCGAGACCTCGGCGATCCGGTATTCCCAGCGGCGGGCGTCCACCTGCCTGGCCTGGAGCCCCGGCACCATGAACGTGCGGTGCTTGCGTTGCTTGGTCATCTCCTGCCCGATGATCTGGACCATGGTCTCGGGCAGGTCCTTGCGCAGGCGTGCGCGCACGACCTCCAGGATCCCGGACGTCGTGAGCCAGTGCGGCGCCCGGTAGCGGATCGCAGCGATGCACGCGGCCAGGTTCGTGCCCTCCCCCAGTTCCTGCTGTCCGTTGCCGATCCCGATCACGCGGCCGGTGTCCACCTCCTCGGGCTCGGCGGGCGGCGCCTCGGCCTTGCCCTTCACAGGTGCCTGGGACTCCTGCCCGGTCTTGCTGTTCGGGCACTCCTCGTTCAGGCAGATCAGGCGCCCGGTCTTGCGATACACGATCGTCCCGCTGTAGCACAACGGGCAGGGCGGCGAGCCCTTGCGCTGCGCCTGCGCCTTGGCGGCCTCGGCCTCGGCGCCCCTGTCGCGCGGCATCTGCCCAAGTGACGGTCCGGCCGGCCCCTTGGGGCAGGGTCCCGGACCCCTGGGCCCCTCCTCGCCGACGGGCCCGACCTCGCCAGACGATCCGACCGGCGGCAGTGTGCACCGCTGGTTCTTGTCGCCGGTGCTCGGGGGCAGGTCGCCGACCTCGGGCGCGGGCCTCGTGCCCGCGTCCTCGTCCAGCTGCCGAACTCGGCCGCGCAGCACTTCGTCGGCGAGCGCGATCCCGTCCAGCCGGCGCAGCTCCTCGATCACCTCGGCGTAGGCCTGCGCCTGCACCTTGGCGGCCTCGGCGCGCATGAGGGCCTGCGCGCGGAACTTCTCCATGCGCTCGATCACCCCGCCCAGGTGCTCGCGGATCATGACTCCATCTCCTCGGGTGCCAGGTCGCACCGTTGCGGCGGCGCGGGCTCCAGGTCGGACACGTCAACGCCACGAGCTGCGGCCACCTCGAACCAGGTCTGGCCGGTCCCCTCCAGGACGGCGGCCGCGGCCCCGCCCACCTGCTCGGCCCAGCGCCGGCAGATGAGATCGGCGTAGCGCGGCTCGATCTCCAGGGTGCCGCAGGGTCGGCCCAGGGCCTCGCATGCGATCAGCGTGGAGCCGCACCCACCGAACGGATCGAACACGGGCCCGGTGCGCCCGCTGGCGGCGTCGCCCTCCAGGACCTCCACGAGCAGGTCGACCGGCTTCTGGGTGTAGTGCAGATCGTTGCCCGACCGGGCGGCGTTGATCACGTTGCCCTTGGCGGCGGTGCGCGCCAGCTGGTCCACCTTGTTGCCCTGCCGGGCGGCGTACATGATCAGCTCGTGCTGGGTGCGCCACAGCGCGCCGAGGCCCGGGTGGCCCTTGTTCCACACGATCATCGAACGGACCGGCAGGCCCGAGGCCTCCACCACATCGAACAGCGCCGGCCACATGCGCCAGTCGGTGAACACGTACACGATCTGGGGGTGGGCGGCGGTGAGCCATTCCCGCATGAGCGAGGCGTACCCCCTGCTGGACAGGGTATCGCTGGCGATCTCGCCCCAGGTGCCGGCCCGCTTGCCTGCCTCCTGGAACGACCCGGAACAGTACGGGGGATCGGTGAGGGCGATCCCGCACTTCAGGCCGGCGAGCGCCCAGGCCACGACCTTGGGGTCGCGGCAGTCCCCGCAGGCCAGGCGGTGCATGCCCAGGACCCAGCGGTCGCCCTGCCTGGTCACGGGGGCGCGCAGCATGGCGTCCGGGATCGGCGCCACCCGCTTGCCCTTGGCCTTGCTCGGGGTGCGCGTGCCCTCGGCGCCCGTGGTCTGGTTCAGCAGGGCGGACAGGTTGCCCTCCGGGAATCCGAGATCGCGGAACAGGGCGGCGGTGTCGATCGGCGTCGGCGAGGCCGAGGCGTCCACCTGGAGACCGGACAGCAGGCGCTCCAGTGCGCCGGTGTCCCAGGTCGCGGCCGTCTCGCCGACCCGGTTGTCGGCGATGTTGAACGCCTGGGCGGTCACCCCGTCATCGTCGGCCCACAGAACGGGCACGTGGGACGCCCCAAGGGCAGCCAGGGCGGCGAGGCGCTGGTGCCCTGCCTCCACCACCTCGGTGCGGCTGTTGGCCACCAGCGGCCACCTACAGCCGAACCGGCGCATGCTGTTGATCACGACGTCCAGGTCCCGGACGATCCGGGGGTTCGCCGGATCCGGGCGCACCCTGTCGATCGCCACGAGCATGGGCACGAGCTGCGGCAGGATCTCCACCTGGGTGCCAGGCACCAGCGGCCTGCCGTCCTTGGACGTAGCCGTGGGCTCCACCTCGGGCTCGGGGGGGCGAATACCGGTAGCGCCTTGAGGCGCCCTGCCGCTTCTGCCCTTGCTGGAACCGGACGACGGCGCGCACGGTTCCTGGGGCGAAACACCCGGCTCGGGGGGGCGAATATCGGTAGCGGTGGCCAGAGGGCGCGGTGGCTCGGCGGCCGGCAGCGCCTTGGGAGGTGCGCCGCGGCGTGCCGGCGCTTTGCGCGTTTTGCCGGGCGGCGGTCGTTTCGTCTTTGTAGTCATGGATCTTTACCTTTTCCCCTGGTGCCCCGGCGGCAGCAGGCCCGTGGTGGCGAACTCCACCAGCTCCTCCACGGTCAGCGTGTCCAGTCCGCTGCCGCTGTTCACCTGGATCTTCTGGTCCGGCCCGCCCAGCATGCGCTCGCCCAGGCGGATCAGTCGGTCGGCCGTCTCGGCCACCTTGTGCAGCGACTCGCGCAGCTCGGGCGCCGTCGCCCCGCCGGACTGCTGGTACGTGGCCAGCCGCATCTTGGCGTCCTCGGCGAGCAGTGCGATCTCGGTGGTGACCGTGCCCATGGCCACCTGAATGGCCTGGAGGTTCCGCCGGTGCCACTCGGCCACGGTCAGGTTCGCCTCCTCCTGGGCGGCGTTCATGACCCGCTGCCACCGCTCCCGGATCGGCACCATGCCCAGGTCCGGGCGCGCCGCCCCTTCGATGTAGGCGACCGCCAGCTTCTCGGGGATCCCAGCGTGCCGGGCGGCGAACGCCGGGGTCTGCTTGATCGTGAACCCCGCCCAGAGCTTGTTGTACTGGTCGGCGGTGATCGGGGTGATCGCCTTGGTCGGCGCCTTGCGCCCTCCCCGCCCTGGCACGGCGGCCTTGCCCTTACCCTTGGTCGCCACGGCGCACCGCCTCCCCTCGCGCGGCCAGCACCTGGGCCACCGCGTGCTCACGCTCGGCCCGGGCGGCCGCCTGCTCCAGCTCGGCCACGAGCGCCGGCGGTCCCGCCTGCCCAGGCTCGTGGCGCACACCCGGCCGCGGCAGCCCCTCCCGGTCGCCAAACAGCCGGCGCCGGCAGAACTCGGCCACGGTCAGGCCCAGCCCGGCCGACACGTCGCGCACGTGCAGCAGTTCCACGCTGGAGCACCGGACCTTCAGCCAAAACGTGCGGCGGGCCTCGGGTGGTAGGACCATGCGCCCACCGTAGCAAACGTGTGCCCCCATGTCCACCCAAAAGCGTGGGCACAAGATCGATCGGGCGCGTGGCTGCTGGCCCGTCCGACGGCCGGTGGCTGGTCTTCTCCCGCTCATGCGCCCGGCGATCCGCCCGTTTCGCCGTCCGGCGGCGTTCCCCCCACCGCGCGCAAGTGCCCCCGGCAGGGTTTGTCGGCGACGGCCACGGCCTGGGCGGCTGCCTCCCGCACCAGGTCCACCGCGGCGGCGACGTCCAGGACCCCGGCGTTGGACGTCATGGACAGCAGGCCCAGGGCGAGGTAGCGCGCGGCCGTGGGCTTGTCCGGCGCCGGTTCGAAGATCCCGTGCGCCCGCACCGCGATCCGGTCGCCGTCCGGCTGGTGGTCAACGCACACGGTCACCACGGGTGTGCCGGGGGTGGTCATAGTCTCGACTCCAGTGTCTGGCGCCAGTCGGCCCGGGCAGCCACGGCCAGTGGCTTCTCCCCGGGGCAGAACCACGCCACCGGGGTGCCGTCGGCCTCGCGGCAGGCAGCGGCGGTGTGCTCGTCCAGAACAGCGCGCACGGTGGATCCGGTCGTGGTCACCTCCACCCGGCAGCGGCAGATCGGCTCGTCGGGGTCGATCGCGTGCGGCGGCCATTCCACACCACTGGCCCGGAGCGCCAGACCTCGGGCGATCTCGGACACGTTCAAGATTACCCCGGCGCCGGCGGTCAGGGCACGTAGCCCGGCAGCCCCCAGGCTCGGGGCGGGCTCCCAACCGACGTCCGGGTGAATCCACACAAGCACCCGTTCCGGGGCGGTGCATGGGTCGCCGACAAATAGACCCATGGCGGTGGCCGCCCGGACGGCGGCGATGGCCGACGCGATCCCCATCTTCAGGGCGTGGGCGGCTTCCCAGCCAAGCGCCAGACGCAACACCAGCCCGGGCGTGTAGACCCAGCGCCCCCAGCGGCTGCCTTGGGCACGGGGCCAGACCCGCGCGTGTTGGAACGCCTGGAGCAGGGCCAATAATTGGCGCTGGTTCGCCCCGCGGCCGATCAAGTCGGGGATCTCGCACAGGCGGTAGGTTCTCCCGGTGTCGGTCATCGTTTCCCCCTTGGGGTGTACCCCAGCAGCTCGGCCAGCTTGTCCCAGGCCTCGGCCGTGGTGTTGGACGGCTTCACGGTGGCGGCCCGGCGCTCGCACCACTGCTGGAACGCCTCCCGCATGAACCCGGGCGGCTGCCCCACGCTCGCCGATCCGTATTCGTGGACGTCGGTGTAGTGGAAGTGGAACCCCATCGGGTTCTCGAAATGCTGGGCGGCCCGCCGGAAATCCTCGGCGGTTCCCAGGCTGCCCTCCACGGGTTCGGCCCGCATGCGCTCCAGGATCCGGCGGGCGGTCTCCCTCTCGGGCTCGGTGGCGCCGCTCCCCGGGGCGGCCAGCCGCTCCAGCGCGGCCATGCGGTCGGCGCGGTCGGTCACGTTGGGACCTCCTCGGCCGTGTCGCCGTCCAGCATGGCCAGGGCGCAGTCCAGGTGGCGCATGGTCTGGTTCTGGGCCTGCTCGTGCTGCCACTGCCCGCCACCGTCCAGGCACATGCGGGCCATGCCCAGGCGCTCGCGCAGCGCGGCGCGCTCCACCCGCTCGGCGGCGAGGTCGGCCACCGCCTGATCGTACATGGATCGGTGCACCAGGCCGCTGGGCCCCGTGTCGTGCCTGGCCAGGTCGTTGAACCGGCGCACGATCTCGGCGGCCTGCTCGCGGGTTGCGCACTCGGCGATCCGCACCCGGGAGCGCCCCTGGTCCTCCTCGCTGAAGTCCTCGTACACCCCGCAGGCCTCGCGGTCCTCGGCGGCTGCCCGCTGCTCGGGGGTCCACCTCCTCGTGGTCGGCGTGTCCAGAAGTCGGCCCTGTCTCCACATGGTCATCCCTCCCGCTTGGCGGCCTTGACGTCGGCCTCGGCCTGGGCGTCGGTGGCCAGCAGTTCGGAAGCGTTCGCCAGCACGTTCTCCAGGGCTCGGGAGGTGTTGTTCAGGGCCTCGCGCAGCCACTGGAGATCGCGGCCGTGCTTGCCCAGCAGGGTGGACCCGACCTTGTACGCTCGGGCGATCTGCGCAACGTCACACCCGGCCCAGCCGTTGCACTCCAGCGAGATCCCGGTTGCAGTTTTGAAATCCACGATCGCCTTGGCCAGCTGGTCGCGGTCCCGCTTCAGGTAGTCCATGGCGTGCGGCACGTCCGCCCGTCCCCGGTCCTCGGCCCGCTTCAGCTCGCTCTCGATCTCGTCCCGGTGCACGTACTGGGTGCGGATCTCGGCGACCTGCTTGTGAGCTGCCCGCAGCATGGCGGCCAGGAACAGCCGGCTCGGCTCCCGTGCCTCGGTCGGCGTGGCTTTCCGCGCAGTGCGCAATCCGCCGGTGTCGTCCGCCTCCAGCAGGCCCCAGGCGAGCGGCAGGATCTCGGGGTCCTTCACGAGCCCCGGCGGCGTCACCAGCCACCACGTGTTGCAGAACGCGGCCACGGGCTCGGCCTTGTCCGGGTTCGCCAGCTCGCGGGACAGGTCCCGGCGGTCCACCTTGATCTCGAACCCGCGCAGTTCCAGGCCGCGCGAGGGGTACAGGTTCATGGCCACGGCGTCCGCCCAGCGGCGAGCGCGCCCGCCCGTGGCGTCGGGCACCTCCCCCAGCACCGCCCACTCGGGAGGCGGCAGCATGGCGGCGATCCGGTCGAACAGGTGCCCCGCCCTCCAGGGCCGCCCGTCCTCCATGCGGTGCTCGTTGGCGCTCATGGGGCCTCCGTCGGCGGATTGCGCAGCGCGACGCCCGCGCGCTCGGCCACCGTGAAGTCGCGGCTCGCGGCCAGCAGGTCGGCCGTGGCCCGCTTGTTCAGATACTCGGCGATCTTCTCCCGATTCGACCAGATGAAGGCCTCGTACCGTTGCAGCCGGTTGCACGGGCAGCCGACCACAAGGATCTGCCCGGCGAACTCGACCACGCCCACCGACTCGTCCCCGTGGTCGATATAGCCGGACGGCCAGGCGGCGGCCTTGTCGTGCAGGTCCTCCAGTTCGCCCGGTTCGAAGTCGTACCCCGCGTCCGAGGCGTAGTGCTCGCGGCCGCAGCCGTCGCACGTGAACCGGACACCGCCGGCGGCCATGAACACCCGCTCGAAGATCTCGGACGGAGCGGCGGTGTCGTCGGGTTTCAAGGGCTTCACGGTGTACCCTCCTCGTGGTCGATCCCCCCGTCGTGCAGCCACTGGGCCAGGCCGGCCAGCCAGCAGAACACCGGGATCTCCAGGCGCAGCGCCTCGGCGCGCTCGGCCTGGGCGCCCTCGGACCCGGCCCAGTCCGGGAGGAGCAGCACGGCGTCGCACCGGCGCAGCAGCTCCATGGTGCCGGCCAGCCAGAACTCCCCGGGCTGCGCGTCGGCGAAGTATGGCCGGGTGTTGGCGTGCGGGGTCACGGGGTACGCCCCCATCTCGGCGACGTGATAGGCGGCGATCTCGGCCGCGCGCACGTTCTGCTCCTCCTGCCACCTGGTCGGCGCCCGGTAGGGCCCGGCGATGTAGATCAGCCGCATGGCGTCCTCCTCCCGTCCGGGCCTCGCCCGATGAACAGCTCGACCGGCGTGTCCGCGCGCAGGTAGAGCGGGTGGCGCGGGCTGCCGTCCTTGTTCTTGCCCAGACACTGGAGATCGCGATCGACCAGCACGTCCACCACCGGGGTGGATCCGGGCTCCAGCAGGCGGGCGCCGTCCGGTCCGCCGTGCGCCCCCCAGCAGGCGACCAGGCACTTGGCCGCGGCGGCGGCGATCCGCAGGTGGGCGTCGTTGTGCTTGCCCATGGGATCGAAGTGCTCGCGCAGCAGCGCGGGGTCGGTCGCGCGCAGGGCGTACAGATTGACCATGATCACGCCGTCGAACCCCCAGCGGCGAGCGAACCCGCAGCAGCGGCGCAGCGTCGGATCGTCCTTGGTGTCGTCGGCCGTGGACGGGTTCAGACCGATGAACACCACGAGCGGGCCCGGACCCCACCAGCGGCGCAGCTCGTACCGGTATCGGTCGTTGCCCCCGCCGAACGTCACGGACCCCTTCATGGGGGGGAGCATCGATCGCGTGGGGGGCTCGCGGCGCGTGGCTCGCCCCTGTTCTATCGGCTCCAGCCTGAAGTCGCTCATGGCGTCCCCCCGTCCGGCTCCTCGGGCTGGATCGGCGCGTCCACGGTGATCGGCCTGTCCCCGGGCTCGGGCTCCAGTTCGTGGGGTGGGTCGGCGATCGTCGGCCGCTCCACGGCGCAGAACTGTTCGAACCGCTCGGACATGGAGCGCGCGGCCAAGGAGATCGCTGTGGTCGCGGCGGCCAGCACCACGGTTGTGATCCCGAACCCCAGGCGCATGGATCGGCTGGCGTCCTCGGGCAGCACCGCGGCCAGGCCGGACGCACCGCCCAGTCCGCCCGCACCGGCGCCGACGCTGGCCAGGGCGTCCCGCTTGTCCAGCAGTTCCTGGCACCGGGCGTCGTTCCAGTACAGCAACGGCGACACGGGGATCGCGCCCTCCATGCCGGCGAAGTGGTCCTCGGCCTCGGCGTAGTCGGCCGCGGTCGCCCTGTCGTACACGGCGATCGGCGAGGCCACGCGGGCGGTGGAGCACGCGGCGAGGAGCAGGGCGAGCACGATCGCCCCAGGTGTGAGCCGGCGCAACACGGTGAGGGCCCCCTGCCCGCGCAGCTTGATCCGCGTCCCGGCCGGCGCCAGCTCCACGATCAGGGGCTCCAGCTTTCCCTTGGCGCGGCGCAGCGCCCACGGCCCCAGGCCCAGCACGCGCCACCACCAGCGCGGCGCCAGTTCCACGACCTCGGCCCCGGGTGCCATGACCCAGGACCCGACGAACACCACAAGCCAGGGCGCCACGACGGCCACGAGGTCGCGCACGAGCTGCTGGTTCAGCACGCGGCCCCGCTTCAGGACCTCGGCGCAGCGGTTGGTTTGATCGGTGGTCAGCTTCACGGTGCCTCCTTTCGCCGGCGCACTGCCCACCGGCTGGTCACGACCACGAACCCGTCGGCCTCGAATTCCACGAGAACGCTGTTCATGCGCTTGCCCCGAACGATGATCCGGCAGGCCTGGCCGAATCGCTCGGGGAGCTTGGCCTTCCACCCCCAGACCAGCGGGTAGGCCTGATCGGTCACCCGTGCCTCCCGCTCGCCGGCATGCCAGCGCGGCGCGCCCGCTCGTACAGCTCCTCGTGGGCCGGGCAGATCTTCGCGGCGTCGCTGGCGTTGTGCGGCCAGCCCGGACACCCGGGCGCCCCGAACTTGCACACCTGCGGGCGCTCCTCCTCGATCGGGTCGGGCTCGTCCTCGCGCTCGGCCGGCGGCGCCAGTTCCCCGTGCAGCTTCACCCGCAGATCGCGGATCTTCGCAGGGTGATCGGAGTAGTTCCCGATCCCGTTCGCGACGGCCACCTCCTCCAGTTCCGCCCAGCCGTCCAGCGCCTGGTCGGCGATCTCCTCCAGCCGCTTGGCGCGCTCCTCGGCCTGGGCGGCGCGGGCCACGAGCACGCCGTGGACCCGCTCGGAGAACTTGTGCCCGTGCAGCTTGTCGAGGCTGGCCTGGAGCTGTTCGGCCGACTCCCGGTACTGGGTGCCGATCCGCAGGGCGTTGCCCAGTTCTGCCCGCAGACCGCGGATCCTTTCCTCGGCCGCCAGCGCGCCCCGCTCCTCGGCCGCGGCCACGTGCGTGGACAGCCCGCGGCAGTGGGCCTCGGCCGTGGCGTAGTTCATGCGGGCCTGCTCCTGGGATTCCCGCAGGGCGGCCAGCAGTCCGAAGATCCGCGATCGCAGCCGGGCCACCTTGTCCGCCTCCCGCGTCCGCGCCGTGGCGACCTCGATCCCGGCGTCGGCGATCTGCGCATCGCGTGCCCGCTGCTGCCCCTGCACGTCCTGCGCGAGATGCTGCGCCCGCGTGAGGGTGACGCACACCTCGGCCACGCTGTTGGTCATGGCGTCGATCGCGGCGATCAGCTTCTGGGTCGCATCGTGTGTTGCGCTCATGCGTCGTTCTCCTCCTCCTCGGGCTCGTCCTCGGGTTCGTCCCCGCGCACCTGGGCGGCGAACGCGCGCAGCTGCCTGCGCCCCTCGCCCTGTCGCTCCTCGGCCTCGTCCCAGGCGTCCTGGTCCAGGACCTCGCCCACGGCGTCGTCGACCAGACCCACGAGCACGCGCGGCTCCAGG
>Ga0172381_10000158_pt1 | contig 79818 bp, 80 predicted proteins | sample Leawel6488metaG_FD_119754 | JGI IMG/M metagenome (GOLD analysis project Ga0172381, IMG submission 119754) | Leachate microbial communities from a municipal landfill in Southern Ontario, Canada - Leachate well 64-88 metaG | ecosystem: Engineered > Solid waste > Landfill > Unclassified | place...
AACATGATTATCGGCTCTTCAAGGAATGCCCTTAATCCGGCATCCAACACGTGAGCTCCAGAATTAAGGACAATCCCTTTTGAAACCGATAATTCATGTTTCGGGATGACGAGGGGACTTTTTAGTCAGCCCCTTCCCGGAAATAAATTCAGGGTAACGTAAACAGGAATAATTCCGCATCCTGTAATTTATGCCCGATGCGATTCGAACAAGGACTCCGTGCAAAACGATTGAGTATCGTTTTGGATGGAGGTTGTTTGCTAAAACAACAGCGGAGAATCGCTTAACATTAAATAATGAACCAGCAAGCATTTATTAATATGAGTTTGCTCCATCTTCTTTAAAAACTATGCCCGATGCGATTCGAACGCACGACCTTTGGCTTCGGAGGCCAACGCTCTATCCAGCTGAGCTACGGGCACCTATTAGTTGAAAACTTTAGCTCAAATACCTCCGTACATAATAGTTATCGTCATTTTTTAATTTTTCCTTCAAATCATCAAATTCGCAGTTATCACTTTTCGTTAATATCTTAGCAGTTTTTTCCCTGATTGTATAGTCATAAAAATTTCCTGTCACAAAAAGTGCATCTTTAATTTTTGCGAAATCTATCAAGTCAATAATATTATACAACGCATCCAAGCACCAGTACAGTTGAAAATTCCGTTTACTTATTACGTACTGTTTTGATTTCAGGTCGATTTTTTCGATTTCTTTCAAAATATTATTAATACTTTCGGGCAATTTTTCGCACAGATATTTTTTGAAGCTGACGCCCAAATTATCTGTTAAATTAACTATTTGCCTGCAAACGTTTCCGTTTATGTCCATAATCCCCTGCAACAATACATCAAAAATTTTCTCACTTTTGAAAAACATTACATATTCAGGGTTTTGGGTAAGTTCACTAATTTTGAAAGCTGTTGCCTCACGAATTTTTCCATCCTGCCCGACTAAATTTGAAACCAAAACTTCGGCGTCTTGTTGAGAACAAATTTCGTCCAATTCTAATATTGCGAAATGTTTTTCACTGTCTTTGTCCGAACTCAGAAGGGATACTAATTCGCCGTAATTATATTTGCCACTAAAATTTGTCTCTAAACTGGTATCAAAAGTATCATTCAAATTTTCATCCTCTTTTTCCCTAACACAAATATAACATAAATAGGGATGAAAAAAACGGCAAAAATAGTTTTAATGTAGGATATTAAGAGGATAATTTAAGATATAATTAATACAAGGAGAAATAACTATGGATAAGGTTTTAAATTTTCTACAAGAAATATTAATGATGAAAAAAGAAGATAATATCAAGGTCGGTTTGACACAATTCAAGCCGGAAGATGTGATGCCTGTAACCAAAGAAGTTTCTATCAGGACAAAAGATGTAAAACTTTCCGACCTGATGCGTAGGGTTGGTTAAAGGGAAAAATAATCTTCAATACATCTTAACCAATTTTCTAACTTCTTTTAATATCTTTTGTGCCTCAATGCGGGCTTTTTGCGAGCCTTCTTCAATAATTTTTTCGACTTCTTCAATATGTGTTTCAAAATAGCATCTTTTTTCTCTGATTGGAGCAAGTTTTTCGTTAATTACTCCTGCCAGTTGTCTTTTGCAATCTGCACAACCGCGTTGGCCCTTTTCACATTCGCATTTTACGGTTTCAATTGTTTTAGGGTCAGCAAAAATTTGCCAGTATTTAAAGGCGACTTCGCATTTGTCGGGGTGTCCCAAATCATCTTTATGAACTCTGCTCGGATCGGTAATTGCCTGCATAATTTTTTTTGCGGTAGTTTGTTCGTCATCGGAAATTTTAATATCATTGTTAAAGGATTTCCCCATTTTCTCTCCGTCAATTCCGCACAACAAAGGTACTTTAGTTAGCTTTGGCACGGGCTCGTTAAAGAAATTCGTTTGGTAAATATTGTTAAACCTTCTTGCGATGTCCCTCGTAATCTCCAGATGTGCGAGCTGGTCTGTGCCTACAGGCACAACAGAAGCATTAAATGCCATTATATCGGCACTCATCAAAACCGGATAACCCATCAGCCCGTAGCTAATCTGGGCATTGGCTCCTTCTTTTGTTTTTAAAATTTTTGCCATATCTTTTAAGGTCGGGTCACGTTCTACCCAGTTTTGCGGTGTAACCATCCCCAAATATATGTTAAGTTCGGCTATTTCAGGTACAAGCGACTGAACATATATTGTCGAACGTTCCGGATTAATCCCGCAAGCCAGCCAGTCAATAATTACGTCAAGCACATTTTGGCGTAAATCCTCGGTTTTGTCGTATTTGGTTGTCAGGGCATGCCAGTCTGCAGCAAAAAAGTAGCAATCAAACTCATCTTGCAGCTTAACCCAATTTTCAATAACTCCAAGGTAATGCCCTAAGTGCAGCTTCCCCGTTGAACGCATTCCGGACACAATCCTCTGTTTGCTCCCGCTATTATTGTTGACCACTTTTACCCCCTGAAACAATCTTCCATCTAACCACTTTTAACTTCTCACCAATTTATTATATTCCAAAGATTTTGTAAATTCAAAAACTCTTTCCAGACACCAATCAACATCCCAGTGGTTGCCTATTTCAGAGATATAAAGCTGCGTATTTGAATTTTGTCTTGCAAGTTCCATTGAGTTTTCGCAAGGGGCTATTTTATCGGTTTTGGAATGTAAAATTAAAATCGGGCATTTTATATCTTCTATTTTACTTAATCCGTCCATTTTTTGGATAAAATTCATCCGCTGTATGTGTTTTCGGGCGAAAAGAGCTAATATGTTAAAATGCAGACGTTTGCAATAAAAATCATAAACGTCAATTGCCGCAGACTTAATTTCTTTTATTGGTGACTGCAAAATTACTCCCAAAACATTGTTGTGTAAGGCTGTTTCAAGTGCAATGACCGACCCGAGTGAATGTCCCCATAATATTATTTTGTCCGGGTCAACTCCCAGTTTTTTAAGCTGAAGAATTGCCGTCTGAGCGTCATTATAAACCCCTTGTTCAGAAGCCTTCCCGCCGCTTTTGTAATGCCCTCTGTAAGAGAGCATGAACAGCCCAAATCCTTTTTCAAGGCAATAAAGAGCAATATCCTGATGGCTTAGAATTGATTCAGCTTGCCCGTGCAAATGCAAAATGACCGGCATTTTATTTTTAGGCTTTATAAACCATGCGTAAAGCTTAATCCCCTCAGGGTTAATAAATCTCTGAGGGTTAATTTTTTTTAGTAATCCACGCTGAATTCTTTTTGCCCGAAGTTTTGACGGTTGAAAAATAAGATAATTTTCAATATTTTTTCTGACCGCTGCAAAAAATTTTCCATCTCTTTCAAACAAAGGATATACAAGCAATAGGACAACTTTTTTTAAAATAAATAAATAGAAAAATAACTTTCGCACGAATGGATTATAACATATTTTTTAAAATAAAACTATTGCTCTATTGATTTTAATTGTTCCGAGTGTTAATATTTTGTTAATTCTGTTTAGTTAAATGTATTGGGGATAAATATGAAAGTTACAAAACCTACTGAGGCAAAAGAGCGTATAATACTTGCGTTGGACGTTGACGATTTAGAGGAAGCAGAGAAGCTTGTCGTTGAGTTAAAAGATTATGTCGGATTTTTCAAAGTCGGATTACAGTTGTTCACAAGCTACGGTTTCAGTGCAATTAAGATGATAAGAGATAACGGCGGGAAGGTCTATTGCGACTTAAAATTTCATGACATTCCTAACACTGTTTCGCATGCCTGTTCAAATTTAATCAGACACAACATAAATTTTTTCAATCTGCACTTGCAAGGGGGTTCAAAGATGGTTTTGCAAGCAGTAAAAACTGCCAAAGATACCGCCAAATGCCTGAATATTAATCCTCCGACGATTTTGGGGGTAAGCCTTTTGTCAAGTTTCGGTCAACGGACATTGACGGAAGAACTTTGGGTGGAAAGAAATATAGAAGATTATATAATGCAGTTGACAAAAATAGCTAAAGACAACGGTCTTGACGGAATTGTGGCCGGAGCATCCGAAGCTAAAAGAATAAGGAAGGCATTTGGCGAGGATTTTATAATCCTTTGCCCTGCTACACGGCCGACATGGTCAGCCGTTAATGATCAGGTAAGAGTTGATACTCCGACGGATGCAATAAAAGCAGGGGTTGACTATCTTGTAATCGGCAGGCCTATTACAGACGCAGAAGACAAAGTCGCAGCCGTAAAATTAATTATAGACGAAATCAATTCGGCATTATATTGCGAAACGTTATAGGGGAACCGGATAAGCATGTAAAATAAAATCAGTATTTTATAAAGTTAGTAAAAGCGGAACCGCTAAGGTTTCGTATTGGGGGAGAAAAAATGATTATTGGTATTCCAAAAGAGATTAAAAACTGGGAAAACAGGGTTTCCTTGACCCCGTCAGGTGCAAAAACACTTATAGACAACGGACACAGCGTTCTTGTTCAGTCCACGGCCGGTTTAGGCAGCGGGTTCACGGACAAGGAATATATTAATGCCGGTGCAGCTATTATTCCGACGATTGAAGAAGTTTACAAAAAATCTGACATGATTATAAAGGTTAAAGAGCCTCAGGAAAGTGAATACGGGCTTTTAAAAGAAGGCCAGCTGCTTTTCACATATTTACATTTGGCTGTTGAACCGAAGTTGACGAATGCACTTATAAAACATAAAGTAAACGGTGTTGCATATGAAACGATTCAAACAGCGAGCGGGGAATTGCCGCTTTTGACCCCAATGAGCGAGATTGCCGGAAGAATGGCTGTTCAAATCGGGGCGTCTTATCTGGAAAAACCGCACGGCGGCAGAGGCGTTTTGCTTGGTGGCGTTCCGGGGGTTATGCCTGCGGATGTTGTGATAATCGGCGGCGGTACTGTGGGTCTGAATGCTGCAAAAATCGCTTACGGGATAGGGGCAAACGTAACTGTACTTGACTTAAACTTAAACAGATTGAGATATTTTGACGACATTTTCCACGGAAAGATAAAAACTCTTATGTCCAGCAGTTCTAACATTGAACTCTGTGCGGCTTATGCCGATTTACTGATTGGGGCGGTTTTAATACCGGGTGCGAAAGCTCCTCATCTGGTCACGGAGGCTATGGTTAAGAAAATGAAAAAAGGCTCGGTAATAGTTGATGTTGCTATTGATCAGGGCGGAATTTTTGAAACAATCGACAGAGTTACAACTCATGAAAACCCTGTTTACGAAAAACACGGGGTAATGCATTATTCTGTTGCCAATATTCCGGGTGCGGTTGCAAGGACTTCAACGCTTGCACTCACTAATGCGACACTGCCTTATGCCTTAAAATTGGCTAATCAAGGGTTTGTCAAGGCAGTCAAAAATTGTGAGGAACTGGCAAAAGGTGTTAACACCTGTCAGGGACATCTGGTTTCTAAACCCGTTGCAGAATCATTAAAGATTGAACATAAAGAATTATCAATGATAATAGGGTTTTAACTAAACTTTTTTAATGACATTAAGAGACATTTTATAGTATTCGTAAACCTTTATTATTGCGTTTTTAATGTCGAAGGGTGTATTATCAATTTGTGCTAAATTATTTTTGTATTCAAAATCTATTTGCTTTTGGGTTTCAGGTGTAAGGTTATAAATACTTGCATAAAATTCTTCACGGTTCATTTTTGCAAAAAGAGCTGTCAATTTTCTTGTATCAAATACTGAGAGTGGCTTTGTTTTATTATCTTCGGTTATAAATAATTTTAATATATTTGGATTTTCAGCTTTTATTAGTATGTCATTGTTCTCATTATTGAACCTTAGTCTATTTGCAGCAGCTTCAATATTGGTTTTATCATTGCTCATATGAGCGTTAATACTTGGATAATCAATATTTACATTTGAGGTAAAAGATTGTATTTTCATTTGAAATCCTTTTTGTTTTAACAATAACAATTATAGTATTAAAATATATTTTTTAAGTATTGCCCTGTGTATGAGTTTACAATTCTTGATATTTCTTTTGGTGTTCCTTGTGCAACGACTTCACCGCCGGCGTTTCCGCCTTCTGGGCCAAGGTCAATTATATAATCTGCGATTTTGATTAAATCCAAATTGTGTTCAATGATTAAAATCGTATTCCCGCTGTCGGCAAGCTGCTGCAGAATTTTGATTAATTTGTCCAAATCGTACCAGTGTAAACCCACAGATGGTTCATCAAGCAGATAAAGCGTTTTGCCGGTTGCACGCTTGTTGAGTTCTGAAGCAAGCTTAATTCTCTGAGCTTCGCCGCCAGAAAGTGTTGTGGCACTTTGACCGAGCTTTACGTAATCCAATCCGACGTCGTTTAATGTCTGTAATTTAGTTTTAATCTTCGGAATGTTTTCAAAAAATTCCAACGCTTCTTTTACGCTCATGTCAAGCACATCGGAAATTGTTTTGCCTTTGTATTTGACTTCGAGGGTTTCCCTGTTGTAGCGTTTTCCTTTGCAGACGTCGCATTTTACATAAACATCGGAGAGAAAATTCATTTCGATTCTTAAAACGCCGTCGCCCTTGCAGGCTTCACAGCGTCCGCCTTTTACATTAAAACTGAATCTGCCGGGCTTGTAGCCGCGGACTTTTGCCTCATTTGTGCGTGAATAAAGCTCCCGAACATGCGTAAAAACATCCGTGTAAGTCGCCGGATTTGACCGCGGGGTACGCCCGATTGGCGATTGGTCAATATCAATTACTTTGTCGATATTTTCAAATCCGAGAATCTCATCAACGCCCTGTGGCTTCGGCTTGTTGCGGCGAACTTTATGCAGAGCGTATTCGTATATCAAATCCTGCATTAAGGTCGATTTGCCTGAGCCTGAAACACCCGTTAAAACACAAATCTTACCCAGAGGTATGTCTAAGTCGATATTTTTTAAGTTGTTAAGGTGGGCATTTTTTACCCGTAAAAAATGCCCGCTTCCTTCACGAATTTCTTTCGGAACGGGGATAAATTTTTCGCCCTTCAAATATTTGCCCGTAATTGATTTTTTACAGCCTACAATATCTCCGATTGCACCTTGAGCGACTATTTCTCCGCCGTTTATGCCGGCTTTAGGCCCAATATCGACTATGTAATCGGCACTTCTTATTGTTTCCTCATCGTGTTCTACTACAATGAGCGTGTTTCCGAGGTTTCTAAGCTTTATAAGCGTTTGAATTAAACGTGCGTTATCTCTTTGGTGAAGTCCGATTGAAGGTTCGTCCAAAACATACAAAACACCGGATAAACCGCTTCCTATTTGGGTCGCAAGCCTTATTCTCTGTGCTTCCCCGCCTGATAGAGTTCCTGCCATTCTTGCGAGGGTAAGGTAATTTAGCCCGACATCCAGTAAAAACTTCAACCTTGCACGAATTTCATCCAAAATTTGTTTTGCAATTTGAATTTGGTAGTCGCTCAATTCTAAAAACAGTGAAGACACAAAATCGAATGCCTCGTCAATCGGCATAAGCGTAAATTCATAGATGTTTTTGCCTTTAATTTTAACTGCAAGCGGAAAGGGTTTTAATCTTGCTCCGCCGCATGTTGTGCAGGGCGTTGTTACAACATATTTCTGCAATTCGTTTGTCCAATATTCTCCATTTGAATTCAAACTCTCTTCATATTTTTTTCCCAGATAAGGAATTACTCCGGAAAATCTTGTGTACTGGGTTTCGTAGCGTCTTGTCATAAAATCTTTTACCCTGATTTTGATTAAATCGTTGTCAGAGCCGTATAGGATTATTTTTTGCTCATGTTCGGGCAGTTCTTCAAACGGTTTGTTTTTGTCAATTCCGTAGAATTCGCAGACCGAGCTGATTAAATCAGCGTAATACTGGTTGCTCGTCTTTGCCCAGGGGTAAATCGCCCCGTTTGCCAAAGATTTCTTTCTGTCGGGTATTACCAAGTTCGGGTCGACGACGTTGTCTGCTCCAAGGCCTGAACAGCGTTCACATGCCCCGTAAGGGTTGTTAAAACTAAAAATACGGGGTGCAAGTTCTTCAAAACTCAAGTTGCACCTTGCACAGGACAGTTTTTCAGAAAATATTATTTCATTATTACAAAATTCTCCATTACGTCTTGCTGAACTTGTTTCAGCACCGCAAGGCCGTTCGCTTATGCGACCCTGAAACGAGTTCAGGGTGACGTTTTTGTCGTTGGGAGAGTTTTGTACTTGAGTATCTCCAAGGTCCAAAATCATCATTCCGTCGGCTTTTTTCAGAGCAATTTGAACACTGTCGGCAATTCTTGATTTTGCACTTTCTTTGGCAACAATTCTGTCTACAATGACGTAAATCGTGTGTTTTTGAGTTTTTTCAAGCTTGATTTCGTCTTCATCCAAATTATAAATTTCATCGTCAACCTTGACACGGACAAAACCTTCTTGACGCAATTCTTCAAACGTTGACTGAAATTCACCTTTTCTCCCGCGAGCAATGGGGGCCATAATCTGAATTTTCGTGCCTTCCGGAAGCTTCATTATTTTGTCGACGATTTCGTCAATTGTTTGAGGCTTAATCTCATCTCCACACTCTGGGCAATAGGGGGTTCCGACCCGTGCGTAAAGAAGTCTGAGGTAATCATAAATTTCGGTAACTGTTCCGACTGTGGAACGAGGGTTGTTGCTTGTGGATTTTTGGTCGATTGAAATGGCGGGCGAAAGTCCCTCGATGTGTTCGACATTTGGCTTGTCCATTTGTCCCAAAAATTGACGTGCGTAGGTGGAAAGGCTTTCGACATAGCGTCTTTGGCCTTCCGCAAAAATGGTATCAAAGGCAAGGGAACTTTTTCCTGACCCCGAAACTCCCGTAAAAACGATTAATTCATTTTTAGGCAATTCCAACGAAATATTCTTTAAATTATGCTCCTTAGCCCCTGTTATGATAATTTTTTCATTCATAGCTATATTATTACATGTAAAAGGGAAAAGGAAAGAGAAAGTAGATAAAAAAATCGCAATTTACAAAACTAAATAAGGGATTTGTTAAATTTTATTTTTGTTGTATTATAAACATTAAGGTTACACTAGTCTGATAGGCTTTGCCCTAGTTTCAATTTTGTAACGTCATGCTGAATTTATTTCAGCATCGCAAGATTTTACGCCTGTGAGATCCTGAAACAAGTTCAGGATGACGTAGAAAGAAATGGGACTGTGTAGTCAGTTATTACAGTAAAATTATAAGGAGAAAGCCGATGCCGGTAGCGTCAATGATTGAACTTTTAGAAGCAGGTGTACACTTTGGTCACCAAACACAACGTTGGAACCCCAAAATGAAACCGTATATTTACGGGGCGAGAAACGGGATTTATGTATTAGATTTGAGAAAAACAACTGATTTGCTTGATGAAGCTTATGCTGTTGTCAGAGAATTTTCAGTCCGCAACAAAAACATTCTTTTTGTCGGAACAAAAAGACAGGCAGCTGATGTAATTGCTGAAGAAGCAACCAGAGCAGGTGCTTATTATATTAACAGAAGATGGCTCGGCGGTTTGCTGACAAACTTTGAAACAATTCGTTCACGTGTCAACAAACTGAGAGAACTTGAAGATTTTATCTCAAGCGGCCATATCGAAAAATTGCCTAAAAAAGAAGTTGCTCAACTTCAACGCCAGTTGGCAAAATTGAGCAAAACTTTGGGCGGAATAAAAGAAATGAGAGGTTTGCCTGATTTGATTTTTGTTGTCGACCAGCAAAAAGAATTAATCGCAATTCAAGAAGCTAACAAATTGAACATCCCTGTTATTTGTCTTGCCGATACAAACGCAAATCCTGACAATATTAATTACCTGATTCCGGGGAACGACGACGCAATCCGTTCAGTGAAATTGGTTGCCTCAAAATTGGCTGACGCCGTTTTGGAAGGAAAAGTGCTTAGAGAAAACAAAGCAGCTGAAACCGTTAAAATCGAAAAAATTAACGCGGAAGATGCCGGCGTTGTTGAAGAAGCCGCTGCCGAACCTAAAATTGAAGAAGTTGAGGCTAAAACTGAAGAAATTGCTGAAGTTAAGGAAGAAACAATAGAAGTTTAGTTGAGCGGTCGAATGGTTTAATGGTCGAATGGTTAAAAAACAAACCTTCAACTTTTCGACCTTTCAACTATAAATTAGAAAGGAAATAAAACAATGGATATAACAGCTCAAATGGTAAAAGAACTTCGTGATAAAACCGGTGCGGGTATGATGGACTGCAAAAAAGCACTTGTTGAATCTGAAGGCGATATGGAAAAAGCCATGGAAACATTAAGGCAAAAAGGGATTTTGTCTGCCGAAAAGAAAATGGGCAGAATTGCTGCTGAAGGGCTTGTTGCAACAAGCATAAAAAACAATAAAGGTGCAATGTTGGAACTTAACTGCGAAACTGATTTTGTGGCTAAAAACGAAGATTTTAAAGAACTTGCTCAAAAATTAGTAGAGGGCATCGCCGAAGGTGAGGCTAATACAGTTGAAGAACTTTTGGCAACAAATTGTCCTGTTCTCGGTAAAACAATCGAAGAAATGATTAAAGAAAAAATCGCTACAATCGGTGAAAAAATTACCGTCAGAAGATTTGAAAAATATGAAGGAAATCTTTCAACCTATGTTCACAACGGTAAAATCGGCGTAATGCTTGTTACTGATAAAGTTAATGCAGAAGCGGCAAAAGACGTTTGTTTGCACATTGCAAGCTCCGCTCCTGAATTCTTATCAAGTTCAGATATTCCTCAAAGTGTTAAGGATGAGGAAAAAAGAATTGAAATGGGTAAGGAAGATTTACAAAGTAAACCCGAAAACATCAGAGAAAAAATCGTTGAAGGCAGACTTCATAAAATTCTCGCTCAAAGATGTTTGCTGGAACAACCTTTTGTCAAAGAACCGTCTTTGTCTGTCCAACAGTACATTGAAGGCAAATTTTCAATAGTTAAGTTTGACAGATACGTTCTTGGCGAAGGGCTCGAAAAACGTTCAGAAAACTTCGCTGACGAAGTTATGAACCAAATAAAAGGTTAGTTAATAGGATGTAGGTTGGGTTTTCAACCCAACATCATAAAAACAGAAATAGGGGCGAAAATCAAAAGATTTTCGCCCTATTTGTCTATTTTAATTATTCCATTCAACCGAAGGAATGTCTCTGTGAAGATAATCCATGTTCCCATGTTTAATCACCCAATTTGAACACGAGCCACCATCTATCCACCCTGATGCATCTCCCGTCGAACTACAAAACCTCACATCGGCCCAATCTGCAGCATAGCCGACAACAACAGGTGCCCCTGCCTTATTAATAAGCTGTAAAACAAAAGTGTCAGACCCCCATTTATTTGGAGCTTTATTTCCATTGATATCAACATATAAAACGCCAGCGGCGTCTCCTGGTGACTGGAATAATATACTCGCACCATCTTGCAATCTAACTTTATATCCTATATTCCAGCTACCAAAACCGGTACCACGGACTCCCTTGAAACTATATAAAAAATCAGGAAAACAGCCAACGGTTTTTGGACAATCCTCAATAATCTTAAGATATGGTTTCAAGTAATTATAAACGTTTTGATCAGTACCCCAACCATCCGCAGTACCGTTTTCCATTGCCGCTAAAATATAAGCCTGCGAGAGGGTGGAATAAATTTTTTGGAATTGGGTCAGTAAAGATTTTTCCTGAAAATAGTTCATAACAGTCGGAATTGTCATGGTCGCAATCACACTGATTATCATCAGGGTTATTAAAATTTCAGGTAATGTAAAAGCCGCAAAATTTTTCTTTTCCATATTCAACCTCATTTCTATAAATAGAACATCTTGGTGCTATTTTAGCATTAATATTCTATTTATGCAACAAATTAACAAAGAAAATGAAAAAAACATAATAATAGCGTTGGGAAAGATTACGAAGGAACTCCGAGAAAAGCGAAATTTGTCGTTGAATATTTTTTCATTCGAAAATGACCTGCAAAAATCACTTGTAAGCAGAATTGAAAATGGAAAAAATGAACCCAAACTAATTTCTCTGTGGAAAATTTCAGAAGGTCTTGAAATTAAATTATCAGAATTAATTGGGTTACTTGAAGAAAATCTCGGCGAAGATTTCAAATTGAATTATTAGGCAGTAAAGGTTGAGTTTTCAACCCAAAAAGCAAACAAGCCTTGCGTCATTGCTGGGGAGTAAATGTTTTGACCAATACTAATTTAGCCACTCTCTCACGTATTTTGCCACGTTATCAAATCCTGTCAGTATCCCGAGGTCTTTGGGCTGAATTTTTTTGTGATAGAAAAGCACAGGAACGTATTCGCGTGTGTGGTCGGTACCTTTAACGGTCGGGTCGCAGCCGTGGTCTGCCGTAATTACGAGCAAATCTTCATCTTTTAAGTCGGAAATAATTTCGCCCAGATAAACGTCGATTTCTTCTAACGCCTGACCGTAGCCTTTTGCGTCGTTTCTGTGGCCGTAGAGCATATCGGTGTCGACGAGGTTGGTGAAAATTAGTGAGGAGTGAGACGTGAGACGTGAGACGTGAGAAGGATATTTTATTTTATCCAAATCCAACTCGCTTTTAACTGCTTTAAGCGTCAATTCAAGCCCTTCTTTGTTATTTCCGATGTGAATTGCGTGCGTTATGCCCGATTTTGCAAAAATATCTTCGATTTTTCCGATTGCGATCACTTCGCCGCCCGAGTTTTTAATTTCATTTAACAAAGTCGGACGTGGCGGAACAAGCGAAAAATCCCGTCTGTCTTTAGAAATCCTTGTCGGCTTTCCGTCGATTAATCTGTAAGGGCGTGCAATTACTCTTGAAATACCCCATTTATTTGTGATTTCACGTGCAATCCGGCACCAACTGTAAAGCGTTTCAAGCGGGATTAAGTCAACATCGACAGCTATTTGAAAAACGCTGTCGGCACTCGTATAGATAATCGGGAATTTTGTTTTTTGATGTTTTTCGTTCAAGTCTTCAATAATTTGGGTACCGCTGGCGGGATAATTGCCTAAAACTGCACCGCAACCTGTTTTTTCAATAAACTCATGGATTAATTCATTATTAAATCCGTCGGGGAAAGTCGCAAAAGGTTTATCCAAAACAAGTCCCGCGATTTCCCAATGGCCGGTTGTCGTGTCTTTGCCTTTTGATTTTTCAGCCATTGTGCCGTATTGGGCAAGCGGGTTTGAAACTCTGTTTATTCCACAAAATTCCTGAATATTCCCGAGGCCGAGTCTTTCCATATTAGGCAAATTTAAGCCGCCGCAAAATTTGGCAACATTTCTGAGGGTATTGCACTCATAAACGTCGTTATAATCAGTGCAATCCGGCATTGCACCTATTCCCATGGAATCTATTACTATTATTATTGCTCTTTTCATATTTTACCTTATGACGGTGGGTTAGGGAACCCACCCACTATAATTGCCCGCTTTATTAACATTTTTTTTCTTTTAATATAGGTTTTGCTTCTAATTTAAATCCTAAATTTAAAACAATTTTAAATAATGTGTTTAGATTTGGGACAGCCTTAGAGTTAAAAATTCTATAAAGATGTTCTCGGTTGATTTCTGCTACTTTGGAAAAGTCAATAACACTTCCTTGTGCTTTTACAAGTCTTTTTATTGAAAGTGCTAATGCATCTGAATCCAAGTCTTTTGAATATTCATTCAGGGCACTATTTAAATATTCAGTGGCAAAATCCTTATCCGAGCCTAAACGTGAAATTATATAATCATCAAATTTTTGATTTTTCATCTTGAAGTCCTTTCTTTGTATTTTTTTGGTCTTTTCCCTGTTTGTTGTGTGTAAATTTCAATAATTTTCATATCTATATTGTAGCTAAAAAACTACATTTTGTCAAGTGTTCTGTTCACCTTTTCCTTTTCCCTTTTTTATGGTTTAATTGTAATGTAGATTAAACTAAAAAAAGGAATAACAAATGCAAGCACGAAGAGCCGCAAGGGAATTGGCATTGATATTATTTTCTCAATTTGATAAAAAAATTACCGCTTATACAAAGGAAGATTTTGAGGATATAATTCTCAAATCGGTAAGAATTTTGACGAACAACGCAAGCGATGACTTGAAATTGACGGTCGGGGCGTTGCTTAATACCAGAGAATACATAGAAAACTATGAAACTGACTATGAAGAGAATGCTCAAAGGCCGATTGGGGTTCCGAATGTGTCTGTCCCGATTCCAATGACCTCTGATATGGCAGCAAAAATTGACGAGATGATTGAAATAGCCGAAAAAGCACTCGTGGCACTTGAAATCGCCGAATTTGCAACTCTCGAAAGCCAGAATGATGTTAAAAATTATGCCGTAGTAATCGCAGAAAACTTTAAAAAGAATTCAAAAACAGTTGATGAACAAATCCAAAAATTTGCTAAAGGATGGGACATTGACAGACTTGTCAAAATAGACAAAGACATTTTGCGTATAGCCATTATTGAACTCTTATACGTGAAAGATGCACCAATGAAGGTTGTCGTTGACGAGGCACTTGAGTTGGCAAAAAAATATTCAACTGATGAAAGTTCATCTTTCATCAACGGAATTTTGGCAAAAGTTATTGTTGAAAATGGGATTAAGGGTTAAATGTGAGTAAATGTTTAACTTTTTCGGCATAAAGGTTGATAAACTAAAACAAACTGTTTCAAAAACAACTGAAACCCTTGTCGATAATGTTGTCCGGAATGTTGAAGAAAAGGCCGAATTTTCAGAATTTGTACTCGATGATATGGAAGATTTGCTTATCAGGGCCGATTTGGGTGTAAATTATGCATCCGAACTTGTCGAAAAATTGAGAAATCAGGATAAGATTAAACCGTCTGAAGTTAAAAATTACCTAAAAATCGAGTTTTTGAATACCTTATCGGCTGCCGGTGACACGAAGTTAAACTATAAAGAAAACGGCTTGAACATTTATTTCATTTCAGGCGTAAACGGCGTCGGGAAAACGACCTTAATCGGGAAGCTTGCATACAGGTTTAAACTTGACGGGAAAAAAGTTTTAATAGCAGCGGGCGATACGTTTCGTGCAGCGGCAGAAGAACAGCTTGACATCTGGTCTAAAAGAGCCGGTGCCGACATTGTAAGACGTGACAAGGCAGACCCTGCTTCTGTTGTATATGAAGCGATACAAAGGGCAAGAATCGAAAAATATGACGTGATTTTGGTTGACACGGCGGGAAGATTGCAAAATAAATACAATTTAATGGAAGAATTATCCAAGATTAAGGCTGTAATTGACAAAAATGCGTCTGATTCTTTAATGGAATGTATTTTAGTACTTGATGCAAACACGGGTCAGAACGGACTCCAGCAGGCGAAGGTTTTTCAAGAGGCTATAAATTTAACTTCCGTTGCTTTGACTAAGCTTGACGGTTCAGCAAAAGGTGCAATTGTGCTTGCAATTGCAAAAGAACTTAAATTGCCGGTGAAATTAATCGGCGTCGGCGAAAAGATGGAAGATTTGAAAGACTTCAGCCCAACTGATTTTATAAATGCATTGTTTGCATAGTGAATTGAATAAAAACAAATTGTAATGATTTGACAAAGTGTAATTTCAATAATATACTTGATTTGAGTTACTAATGAAAAGGCCTATGTATATGGATTTTTTGCAAAAATTAATTTCAAAAGAATTCTATTTACCGCTTAATGTCTATCGGTCACTGGCTTTTACCCTTGCTGAAGTACTGATTGTACTTGGCATAGTCGGAATTGTGGCTGAACTTACAATTTCGACGTTGGTGGCGAATACGCAAAAGCAGATTTATGTTACGAGTTTTAAAAAAGCTTATACTAACTGGAATCAGGCACTTGTACAAATGGCGGCTGATGCCGGTTGTATCGGTGATTTGAGTTGTTTCTTTGATTCATCCGATTTAAAAACAATGGGTGATAAAATAGTTGCTTATTTTAGGGTTGCAAAAAATTGTGATACCACTAAACATGGCTGTTGGGCAGATATAAATTCACAATATATTGATGGAAGTGCTCCATCCAGTGGAAATGATTCTACTGGCCTCTATTACAGTTTTATAACGGCAGATGGTATGGCAATTAATCTTTACGATGCATATCAAGGTTGTAGCAATGCTTCAAATGGTTTATTAAAAAAAGGGTGTATGAGTATTGTTAGAATTGATGTCAATGGGCTCAAAAAACCTAATGTTCAAGGTCGCGATATATTCACCCTTACGATTGATAATACACTAGGGCCTGTTTTATATCCTTACGGTGGGACTAAACTTAATGCCTGGCAAAATAACTTGTGTAATTATGGATATAACGGCGGAACAGACAAATCTGGGAGTTCTTGTGCGGGACGCATCATAGACCAAGGTTGGCAGATGAACTATTGAAGTAGAAAAAGAGGAAAGAAACTTAAACTTTGCCTCTCTGCGTCTTTGCATCTAAAAAGCCATACATACATTTCTCTAGCCTTTCAACTTTTTTCTAATTCGGCCAGTTTTTTATATAGTTCGACTTCTTTGTCGGACAGCTTTTTAGGGATTGCGATTTTTATTTTCGCTTTCAAGTCGCCGAAACCACCGTCTTTTTTGGGTAAACCGAGTGATTTCAGCCTCAGAGTTCCGGAAGAAGTTCCGGCCGGAATTTTTATCCCGATGTTTCCGTGAAGAGTTTTAATGTCTTTTTTACAGCCCAAAACAGCCTGAGATGGCGTAATCTCAACCTCTTTTGTTAAATTCACACCCTCAACCTGATATTCTGAGTCTTTAATGTTAATTTTGAAATACAAATCGCCCTTGTTTCCACGGTTGTCGGTTTTCCCTTCTCCTTTTAGACGAATTTTCTGCCCCTCTTTTACTTCCGGCGGCAATTTTACATTCACCGATTTTTGCTCTGAAACTATTCCTGTTCCGCCACAGTGAGAGCAAAATCCTCCGCTTTGAGAACAATATGGGCATTTCTCCAAAACTTTAAACCGAACTAAAATGGGTTTTTTGCTGAATAAATCTTTGGCACTTACATTCAAAGTCTGATTTATATCCAAATCAGCCGGCCTTGCTTGAGGAGCCTGCCGGGGCTGTCTTTGAGCCTGCCCGAAATCAAAATTCTCGTACATATTGCTTCTGCGTGAGCTTGATTGTCTTGTTTGACGCCCTTGACCTGACATCATATCGCCAAAAAGTGAACCAAAAAAGTCGGAAAATCCCCCTAAGTCCTCAAACCCGAAACTTTGAGTTGTACCGCCTTGCCCAAAATTGAAGTTGAAATTTTCATAACCCGGAGGCGGTGTGAAATTGGCTCCATCTTGCCAGTTTGCACCCAAACTGTCATACCTTTGGCGTTTCGTTTTGTCAGACAAAACTTCATAAGCTTCGTTCAGGTCTTTGAACTTTTGTTCGGCCTCGTTTGTTTTGTTTACATCAGGGTGAAATTTTCTTGCAAGCTTGCGATAGGCTGATTTAATTTCAGCCGCCGTCGCTTCGCGTTTAACGCCCAGAATTTCGTAGTAGTCCTTGTATTGCATAATATTATAATAATACAAAAATTCACAGTTTAGGGAATAATTAATTATTTTTTTATATGTTAAAATAGTTTTATGAAGAAATTTAGTGCAAAAGTTGTCGTCAAAATGAAACCGAATATCAAAGACGTTAAGGGCCTGACTTTGAAACGTGCGGTTGAAAGCTTTATTCCGATTGAAAATCTTTCATGTAACGTTGGCGGTTACTATTTTTTTAAATTTAGTGCAAATAACGAGATTGAGGCATTAAAGACGGTCGAAAAAATTGCACGGGAAATTTTGTCAAATGAGGTTATTGAAACCTACGAGATTAGGACCTTAGAAGAGATTTATGAATAGTTTAAAAGTTGGGATAATTGTATTTTTGGGGACAAATTGTGAGCAGGATACCAGGCGTGCCTGTGAATTTTTTGGCTGGGATGCCGAATACATAAGGCAGGATGATAAAATCGAAAAAAAATATGATTTAATTTTTATTCCGGGCGGTTTTTCTTATGGCGATCATATTTCGTCGGGGAGGATTGCAAAATTGTCACCGGCCGTCAAATCTTTGCCGGTCGGAAAAACAATGATTGTGGGAATTTGTAACGGGTTTCAAATCCTTTGTGAGGCTAAATTGCTCTCAGGGGCTTTGCTCGACAACCAAAATATAAAATTTATTTCAAAAGTTGCCGATTTGGATTTTTGCAATGAACAGATTTCGCTCCCGATTGCACACCATCAGGGAAATTACACGGACGATAATATTGACAAAAATCAGATATTAATGACCTACCAAAATAATGAAAACGGCTCCGATATGTCTATTGCCGGAATTTATGACAGAAAAAACAAAATAATCGGGATGATGCCGCATCCTGAGCGGGCGATTTGGGACGAATTGGGACTGACTGACGGCAGAAAGGTGTTTGAGTTTGTTAAAAACCAAATTTAATTGTTTTATAACCGAAAACGAGTTTGAATACGTTAAAAATAAGTTGGGCCGCGAACCCAACGATTTCGAGCTGTACCTTTTCAGTGCTGCGTATTCCGAACACTGCTCCTATAAACATTCAAGAGAACTTCTAAAACTTTTGCCGCGGGAGGGGGCAATTTTTCCGCATGAAAATGCAGGCGGAATTGAAATCGGCGAACACGCCATTCTTTTCAAAATGGAATCCCACAATCACCCTTGTGCGGTTGAGCCGTTTAATGGTGCGGCAACGGGAGTCGGCGGGATTATAAGGGATGTTTTGGCTATGAACGCCCGTCCGATAGCCCTTTGTAATTCACTGAAATTTGGGACAAATAAGAAATTTTTGAATGGTGTAGTTGAAGGAATTTCTGTCTATGGAAACTCAATCGGCACTCCGACTGTTTCGACAGAAGTTTTGCTTGATGATTGTTTCAGCGAAAATCCGCTTGTTAACGTCACGGCAATCGGCTTGGCTAAAAAATCCGATATATTGACATCAAACACAGCAAAAGGCGGCTTGAAATTGGTTCTGGTTGGCTCTGCTACGATGCGTGACGGTATGGGAGGGGCTGCATTTGCTTCAAAAAAACTTTCCGACGAAAAAGCAGAAGATAAAATTTCAATTCAAATTGCCAACCCTTTTGAGAAAAAAAAGTTAATAGAAGCGTGTTTGGATATTTTCTCAAAAAAACTGGTTGTATCCTGTCAGGATTGCGGAGCAGCAGGTATTTTATCCTCGACAAGCGAAGTGGCGTACAAAAGCAATTGCGGGGTCGAAATCGACCTTAGCAAAATCCACATAGGCGATAAATCAATCAGGGACTTTGAAATAATGCTCTCTGAAACTCAAGAGAGAATGCTTTTTGTGGTTGAAGAAGAAAAAATTCCTGAAATCGCACGAATTTTGACAAAATTTCAGCTTGAATACTCAATTATCGGCGAAACAATCCAAAATAAAAAGTATTTAGTGAAAAATGGGGATAAAATTTTAGCGGATTTGCCGACGGAGTTACTGGTAACTCCGCCAAAAGTAGAACTTAATTTTGGGGGAACGAATAATGTTGTCGGGCAGGTATGTCCGACCTACTCTTCACCTTTCACCCTTCACTCCTCACTTATTTATGAACAATATGACCATACAGTCGGTGCAAGAACGCAATATCAGCCCGCTGCTAACCCTCAATTCAATTCACTTTGGATTTGGGAGGAAAATTGTTTTCTGGGAGTTTATACTTTTTCTGCCGTAATTCAAGAGAGGCCGTTTGAAGAGGTTTATGAAGCGATTTTGGCTGCGTCAAAATCGCTTCATAAGCAAGGATTTGAGCCTGCGGGAATTACAAATTGTCTTAATTTTGCAAATCCGGAAATTCCGCCTACAATGCATGAATTTAAAGAAACAATTTTGGCTATAAAAAAGGCCTGCGAGGAGCTGAAAATTCCGGTTTGCTCGGGCAATGTGTCATTTTACAATGAGTATTCAGGCGGAAAAATCAAAAACACGCCGACGTTTACAATGCTGGGGATTAAGTATTCAAAGAGCTAAAAGCATTATCAACAACTTCTTGCACGGAAAAGTCTTTTGCGTCACCTTTTGTCGCAAGATGAAGCAAGTATTCAATATTCCCCGATGGCCCCTTAATTGAGGAAAAAGTCAAATCTAACACTTTATAGGCAAGATTTTGGGCAAATTCTATCACACGATTTATTACATTGACATGAACTTTTTTATCTTTTACCACTCCGCCTTTATCGACAAGGTCTTTGCCTGCTTCAAACTGGGGTTTGATAAGGCAAATAAGTTCGTGAAAATCGGGGTTTAAAAGTTTTTTCAGGTTTGGCAAAACTTTTTCGATTGAAATAAACGACAAATCCATCACAAGCAAGTCGGCGACCTCGTCATCTTGAGAATAAATATCGCTAAATCCGCAGTTTTTAATGTTTGTACGTTCAATCACCTTAACTCGTCCGTCACTTCTGATTTTCCAGGCCAATTGTCCGTATCCGACGTCAACGGCATAAATTTTTTTCGCTCCGTTCTGCAATAAACAGTCTGAAAATCCGCCGGTTGAGGCTCCTGCATCTAAGCAAATTCTGTCTTTAATTTTTACCTCAAAGGTTTTGAGTGCTTTTTCAAGTTTAAATCCGCCCCTTGAAACATAAGGCATTGTTTTTACTTCAACTTCAAGTTTTTTCTCAGGGTCAATTTGAAATCCTGATTTTGTGATAACCTCGTCGTTAATTTTTACACTTCCGGACAAAATTGCGGCGGACGCTTTGCTTTTGTTGTCAAAGTAACCCAAATCAAAGAGAATTTTGTCTAATCTTTCCTTTTTCAAATCCCAAAAACCTTTCTTGCATTTTGAGTTGTGGACTCAGCGACTTCATTAAACGAAATCCCCCTCAATTGTGCGATTTTTTCAGCCGCAAATTTTACGTAAGCCGGTTCATTCCTCTCTCCCCGGTGAGGTTCCGGCGTCAGAAAAGGAGCATCTGTTTCAAGCAAAAGATATTCGAGCGGAATTTTTTGGGCGATTTCGTGAACTTTTTTGGCGTTCTTAAAGGTTACTACCCCGCCCAGTGCAATATAAAACCCACTTTTAATACACTCATTTGCAAATTCCAAACTCCCCGAAAAACAGTGCATAATAACGGGAATTTCGCCATTAATATTTTCCGTCAAAATGTCAAAGCAATCTTTATGTGCTTCCCTGTCATGGATTATGAGGGGCTTTTTTAAAGACTTTGCAATTTCTATCTGCTTTAAAAAAGCCCTTTTTTGCTCGTCAATAAATGTTTTATCCCAATGATAATCAAGCCCGCATTCGCCGATTGCAACAACTTTTTTATCACCGGCAAGCTGAATAATCTTATCAAAATCTTCGTCCTTTGCATCTTTTGCCTCTGTCGGATGAATTCCCAAGGCACAGTAAACATTTTCATATTTGTTGGAAACTTCAATAACTTTTTCAAAAGAATTTCTGTCAACGGAAGGGACAATTATTTTTTCAACGCCAAAACTTTGGGCATTTGAAACAACCGCATCTAAATCCTCAAATTCCGGCATATCTATGTGTGAATGAGTATCGACCAGCCCGTAAGTCTTCATTGAGAAATCTCTTCAATAACGCTGTTGTGGGTACTCGGGCTAAATCCTCTGCACGAATTCCACAAAAGAGTCGGAATGGCACTGTTGGGAGTATTTGCGAATTCTTTATTGCAAAAACCTTTGACCATGTTTGTTGAACCGTCGATATTGGGTTTGAAATTCGAACAACACTGGCAAATTTTTAATACAAACCCGTAATCCGAGAGCTTTGTTGTTAATTCTGCTATTGCATCAACCATCCGGAGATGCGTGGAAGTCGTAAATTTCTTTTTCTTGAACATAAATCGAACCTTTGCCAGACCGTTTTCGGAGATTAATTCAAGTTTGCAGACGATATTATTTCTGCCGTCTGTTACAGCAACATCAACGGTCAATTTCTCTGTATTGGCGGCAAAATCTCTTTTCCCTGTAATTTTATTTTTAATTTTTCGGTAAAGCGGGAAGTTCTTAAAAATGTGGCCGAGTGAGTACAACGGGTACAAGAAAAGGTATATAAAATCTTTTGAATACAATTTTGAATTCAAGAGGCTTATTGAAAATCCGAGGATAAGCACCACAAAAGAAATCAAAACCGTTGAAAAGTCGGCCATAAAATAATATTTATAAGCGTTTTGCAGTAAGTAAATGTAAATAAGGATTACCAGCAGTGCATTTGGCGTCAAAAGTGACATCACGTGTTCATTAAAGGCCAAGTTTTTTGTCCAAATCTGAGTAAAACAATTTTTAAACAAAGAAAGTCTGGCACTTAAAGAAGGGATTCTCAAATTGAACTCGTCAACATTTATATAGGTTTTTATGTTCGGGTTGAAAACGCATTTAAAACCTATTTTTGACAAAAGCAAGCTGTATTTTAATTCCGTATTTATGTTTTGGAAATCTATGCAGCCGATTTTTTCCATCAAATCCTGACGCATAACCAGTATATCGGAATCTATTATTGTCGCTAAGCCCATCAGGGAGCGGCTCTTCTGAAGAAAATTTGTATAATATTTGTGGAATGTAACTTTTATTTTTTGTCTTAAATTAAGATTTTCGCCTACAAGAATAGTGGAACCGCTTATGACCGGAGAATCAATGAGGGCGGAATTTATTGAGGATAAAAAGTCTTTTTCTACATATCTTGAGGCATCTAAAAATACGTAGGCATTGCAGTTTTGAACGGCAGATAATTTTTCAAGCAAAATTGAAATGGCCTGATCTTTGCCTACCGTGTCCTGATCCTTGATATTAAACACCTGAATAAAATTATCATTTACAAAAAGTTTCTCGGAATTATCACTGCAATTATCCAGAATGGCATAGGTAGAAAAGCTTTCCATCGGAAAATCCTGAGTTTTCAGCTGTTTTACCAAATTTTCCAGACTGACTTCGTTGTTGTGCGAATATATAACGACGCATAGATTATTTTTGTAGCCCATTGTATTGTATTTTTGCTGGATGCGAAACTTTCTGTCATTCAAATTTTTAACGGCCAAAACAAAAAAGCAGACCGAATAAATTGCGACATAAATATATAACAGGTTTAAAATTAATTCCATACCATACCCTCACTTAAAATTCTATTAGAAAACAAACATAAATTCCACAAAAAATTAAAAAATGTAATATTAATAAATATTTTGTATCCATGCCATAAAATTTATGAGATACTTAGAGATAGAAAATAAGGAGAGAAAAATGACAGAATTTGTTTATATGGATGGAAAATACGTTGAAAAAGAAAAAGCTTCTCTTCCGGTTATGACGCATGCATTTTTATACGGAACATCTGTTTTCGAGGGAGTACGTGCTTATTATAATCCCGAAGAAAAGCAGTTATACGCTTTCAGAGTTCCGGAACACTTTGAAAGACTGTTGAGAAGTGCAAAAATTATGCGTATGGACCCGAAAAACACAGTCAAAGAATTTTGTGAAATAACCAAAAAATTACTTCAAAAAAATAACTACACCCAAGATACTTACTTGAGGCCGACTTTGTACAAATCGGCACAAAAAATCGGCCCATCACTGATTAACAATCCCGATTCATTTTTAATATTTACCCTTCCGATGGGCGAATATATTGATATTTCAAAAGGTCTGAAAGTCTGCGTTTCAAATTGGCGTAGGAACAGCGATAATGCAATTCCCCCACGTGCAAAGGTTTCAGGTGCTTATGCTAACACTGCTCTGATTATTTCCGATGCAAGATTGGCCGGATTTGATGATGCGATTGCACTTTCCGAAGACGGAACCGTTACGGAAGGTTCGGCAATGAACCTGTTTCTGGTCATGGACGGAAAACTTGTTACAACAAATACAACCGACAATATTTTACAGGGGGTTACAAGAAACACGATTATACAACTGGCTAAAGAAGTTATGGGACTTGAAGTCGTGGAAAGGGTAATCGACAGAACAGAGCTTTACGTCGCCGATGAGGCGTTTTACTGCGGAACAGGTGCCCAGGTAAGCCCGATTGTAAGTGTTGACAACAGAAATTTGGGCGACGGAAAAGTCGGCCCTATCTCTCTTAAATTACAAAAACTTTACTTTGACGTTGTCAAAGGCCGTGTTCCTGAATATAGAAAATGGTGTATGCCTATTTATGATTAGTTTTTTCGGACTTTGTGTACAAAATCTGATATCAAGCATCAAGTACCTGTTTTCCAGACAAGTGCGGTTTTCAAGTGTGATTTCACAGGCTGCGGCGATAAGTTATGATTCTCTGACAATATCTTTGATAATTGTTTTCATAGCGGCGGCGGTAATTGCGATACAGGTTTCAAAACAATTTTTGATGTCAGGAGCGGACAGCTACATCGGCGGAACGATTACTATTATTATAATAAGAGAAATAGCACCGGGCTTTGCCGCACTTGCAATAGGTGCAAGGGCGGGAACGGCGATTAGTGCTGAAATAGCCAACATGCAGGTTACTTCTCAGGTCGATGCGATAAAAACATTAAAAGTAGACCCCGTTGGGTATTACTTCACTCCAAGGCTTATTGCGGCGGGTATTACCGTGCCGATGGTAGTTTTAGTCGCTGAATTAATAGGTATTGTCGGCGGAATGTTTGTCTGCTTTTTAACCATAAATTTACACCCTCAAAGATACATAAATTCCGTTTGGCTTTGGCTAAATACCAGAGATATTTATATAAGCCTTCTGAAAGCGTTTGTTTTCGGGATTGTCATTTCTCTTGTCTGTGCAACTCAGGGTTACACGACGCAGGGCGGTGCCAAAGAAGTCGGAATATCAACGACGCAGGCTGCAATAAAGTCCACAGTTTATATGCTGATTGCGGATTTTGTCATTAATTTGATTTATTATCTCTAAGAATTGCTGCTGCTATCGCTACTGCCGCTGTTCATGTATTTATAGTCAAGAAGGCTTGACGAATTTGCAGAATTGGAAGTATCATCGCCGTAAAATACGGACATATTTGTTGCCGCCCTATTCGCAAATTCAGTCTTTTTCTTTTCCATGGCAGAAGTCAATTTATAGGCAGAAATTTCTGCGGTAGTTACTTTGCCGTCACCGTTTGTGTCTATATCTGAAAAATGTTCCAAAACTTGACTTAGAGCATCACCCGATAAGCCCGAAGCAGCTCCTAGCTGGGTCAGTTGTGCCGCAGTAAGCCCCTGAGAGGATATTTGGTTTGTCAAATTGGAAAGTTCTGCCGAACTTAAAACACCATTTTTGTCAGTATCCAAAGATGAAAAATTTGTTTGGATATAAGATGCAAAGGTTTGGTTTAATGATGATGTAAGACTGGTGTTTGACATAGCCGCTGCAATATTGGTGGGTGTTACCTGATTTGAATACGCATTGGAAATCAGCGAATATGTGCTTGTTAGCCCTGAATAAATTCCCGCAAACAGGGATGATCCGTTTAATGTGCTCATATTATCTCCTTTTTTATTATTATCTTAATGATAATTCGCAGAAAATCAACCATTCATTTAGTGGAAATTCAGCAACCGTTAACATAACTTAATATTTCACCAAGTTTTTGTAAATTTTACCCGCTTATATTTGTTTATATAAATATAAGGTATGGTTATACAGATTTTTGGGGGTCAAATGGGTAACGGTATAAGCGATATAGCTTTTAATGGCGGATATAATGTTAATCAATATTCAAGGGATATGGAGAATGTTGCCAAATATGCTTTGGGAGCCACTCTTATTGAACAAGAAGAAGGACCTTTCTCAGGAATGGGTTCAATGCTCGTGTTTGGCCTTGGTATTGAAGGATTCAAGGGTATCAGCTGGTTAAATAAATCTTATAAAAACGCTATGCCGGTTGGTTTTGAAAACTTAGCTAAAGATGAACTTAAATTGGCTAAGAAAATGGCAAATCCTTTACGCAATGGCGGATGGAAGACAGCTGAAGGTTATACTGCAGCTTCTAATAATATAAAAAGTGCTTGGGCTGCTTATGCAACGAAAGCAAATGAACAAACTGAAGCATTCAAGGCCGCCGGCGGTTTTAAAAGTGTTGACGCATATAAGCTAGCATTAACAAATCAAAGAGTAAAATCAATTACTGATATGATTCCAACTGCTGAAAAAATGGCTAAGTTGAGTCCTAAAACTCAAGCAGTTTATACAAGAGTTCAAAGGGCAATAAAACTTGTAAGTGAAAATCCTTCACACAAAGAGTTATTAATGAAAGTTGCAAATAAACAACTGGCTAACGCAAATTATTTGGCTCACGTAGAAACCGCAAAAACAGCAACCGGATTTTTTGCTAAGCTGAAAAATTGTATGGGTATTACAACAATAGGCGGATGGGTTAAGAAATTAGCAAAGAAATCTCCTACAACCGCAAAACTTTTGAAATACGGTAAAGGAAATGGTGCATTTTTAGCAATTATGGGTGCAATAGAATTATTCACTCAGGTAATTCCTTCTTTCTCTCAATTGGGAGCAGGAAAAGGTACGAAACAACTCGCTAAATCAACCGCCAAAACTGTTGCAAACGTAGGGGGATGGGTTGCAGGTGCGGCTTTAGGTGCTAAGGCAGGTGCAATAATCGGTACTCCATTCGGTGGCCCTATCGGAACGCTTGTTGGCGGGCTAATCGGTGCAGCTTGCGGCGTAATCGGCGGGTTTATCGGCTCTTGGGCGGCGACAAAAGCAACTGAAAAAATCGTTGGTAAAAACGAATTAGATATAGCAAAAGAAAAACAGGCAGAGGAAATAACTCAAGAAGCAAGAAAAAATCCGGAAGCAGCTAAGCAATTGATGGCAGCTGCAGAACAAAAGCTTCAATCGGAAGGAAAAGAATCAGAAGACGCAAAAATAGCTTTCGGGAGTCTGCAAAACTTAGTCAAATTTGCTCAAACTCAAGCAAATGAAAAGAAAACAGAAAATAAATCCGCACAGGATAACACAAGCTTAACCGGAAATGCGGCAACAAATCTCTTCGCTGCAGGTTCAAAATCAGCTTCAGGCCAAATGGATTACATGAACGAAGACTTTATGGCTTTGGGTGCAGGATTAGTTTAATAAAGATAAGTAAAGTAGGTTGGGTTTTCCAACCCAACAACAAGGAATTAATGATACCTTGACTGCAATTGGTATTACCAGTAACAACCGCTTTCAACTTTTGCAAAGCCTTTAGGAATTTCACTTTGAGAAGGGCGAACCCAATGTTCGTTATACATTCCCAAGTCATCCCATCTTTTACCTTTAATGCCGAACAGTATTTGTACTGATCCTCCAACGTGGACTGCCTTTTTGCCGAGTGTTTTGCAATAATGGGCAAGGAAAATTCCATAGGCTCCCGCACCTATTAATGCAACATCAAAATCTGTAGTTCTGATTTGCTCCTTCATATAATCCAAGGCTTCAAACCAGGTTTTGAAGGGTAAATCTTTTTTTTCGTCAGCAATGCTTTGAACTGCTTTGATTGTTTTTAAATCAAAATCCGGCAAAGTATCAGGATTATCAAACAATAAATGCCTTTTTTCGTACTGCGATTTTATTGTTTCTGCAAAAGGATTAATGACAAGGACCTTTTTGCCTTTTAAGTACCGGCTCCAGGGATTTTCAAAAATACCGCAGATTGAAGCCATCTCTATAATTCTGATATTTGGGCAATATTTTTCAACAGCTTCAAACTCTTCATCATAATGATTTACGCCCAAAACATCAATATCTTTGGTTATTTCAATCATTTCACCGGCAAATCTGGAAAGCATGTAGTCTGTTATCGGAAAGAAACCCGCATTTGTGTACATTGGTTCAGTGTTTTCGAAATGGAACTTGCGTTTTTTGTTTCTTATAAGCTGCCCCATTATCCCGAGTTCAAGTGTACCATAGCGGCAAATTAAAGAAGATTTGTTTTTACACAACTCGTTATAAATAACGTCCGCACCATCTTGCCCCATATAAACATGTTTGTCCCCATAGGCCATTCTTCTACGCATCTCATAATATTCAGCCGGCAACGGTTCACCCAAAAGATTATGTCTTATAATCTTTCTCCACCTGCTCAATGGAATACAGATTAGCAAACAATTTACTATAAATTTTTTCAATATTAACCCCCTGATTAACTTTAGCAAATCTAAACAGACCTTAATATAATAACATGAACAATATTACAATATTAAGGCTGTCTATTTTTATAAAAGAGGATGCGGAAAAAGTCTAAAAATGCCATTTTTCCGCAAGCTCAAAAGTTATGATTTAACGTTCAATTGGGTTCCGCTTGGAGGTTGAGGCAGGGTAATTCCGTTTTGTGCAGCATAAGCTTCAACGGCCTCTTTGCCTTCTTTTATGACGTCCGTAGGGATTCCCAAATTTGTTAATTGGGCTTCAAAATCTTCTTTAACCTTGTCGCTTGCACCATTAATGGGTTGGGTTTGCGATGTTTCGTCGGTTTGCTTAACTTGAAGTGAGGTCAAGTCGATTGCATTTTCCTGAGCATACTTTTCAATTGCGTCTTCGCCCTGATTGATGATGTCTTCAGGAATGCCTAAATCTTTTAGTTTTTGATTAACATCCCATTTGTCAAGTGTTTGGCCTTCTGCATTTGTAATTGCATAAATACTGAAATCGCTCATAATATTTCTCCTTATTTAACATGCCGTGTTTATATTATATATAAGTATTTTAAATTTATCAAATTTCAAGTTTGTATATAATTGTTATATAACTTAATTTTTTTATTGTAAAGTTTTTGTAAGATATTAATATGGTATAATCGACTTATGGACAATAAACGTATAAAACCTTTGGAAGTAAAATTTTATTCAACTATGACAGGTAAAATGCCTGTTGCTGATTGGTTAAACGAATTTTCAGAAAAAGACCAAAAAGTTATTGGTAAAGACATAAAAACCATACAATTAGGTTATCCTTTAGGAATGCCTTTAGTGAGAGCTTTGTCAAATACAGGCGGACTTAAAGAAATCAGATGTAATATCTCAAATGGGCGAATTGCAAGAATTATTTTTTACGTAGAAAATGATATAATATATCTTTTGCATGGCTTTATAAAGAAAACCCAAAAGACACCTAAAAATGATTTATCATTAGCCATAAAAAGACATAAAGATTTATGCGAATGATATAATAAGCCTTTTATTTAAAAACTTTGTTACTTTTTCAACTGTTTTTAGAGTAATTGAGGTATTATTAGGATTAAGAATTCTATTAACGGCGGCTCTTGATGTTTTAAGCTCTTTGGCTAAGTTATCTAAGGATATTTTTTCACGTTTTATTTTTTCTTGAAGAGCGAAAGCCAATACTCTTTTTATAGCTACAGCCTCACATTCTTCAAGTATTCCTTTTTCTTGAAGAAAATCATCAAAATTACTGCCTATATGTTTTTCGTTTACCATTGTTCTTACCTCTCGTATGTTACTATCTATATTGTATCATTTTTGATACGTAAAGTCAAGTGTCCGAATTAATAAATCTATATACTTAATTAAATTAGTACGCAGCCCGAATTATCCCCGGATTAAGAAATGTAAGGATTTAAATTTTTATTAGACAGTAAAAAAGCCAAAGTTCCTTCGCCCTCAGCTCGCTCCCGCTCGAACCTGACAAGACTTCGTCTTGTGGTTCTTCTCCCATAAACAAGAGATTTTAGATTTATACCAAAAGGTATAAATCTAAAATCTGGGCTTGGTGGGATTCGAACCCACGACCAAAAGATTAAGAGTCTTCTGCTCTACCAGCTGAGCCACAAGCCCATGAGTCTATTATATTACAAAAAAAACGAATTTTGCAAGAGAGTCTGTGGAAATTTTTCACAGAACATGCAAAAAAGGCAATTTTTTCCCGCAAAAATACTTTATATAAATACGGGGAATATTATGGAGATTTATATTTAATGACAGCAACGGTAAACACTAACTATGGGCTTGAAAGTATCCCTTTGGGGCATTATCCGCCATTATCCGGTGATACTTCAAATAATGCGGCCTTGTCCGCCTCTTCCATATGGAGCGGGGTGAATAATGCCAATTTTGCCGCTTCGCCTCAACCTGATTTTTTTAGAATGCTGATGACAATGCTTAATCCGGATTTGATGTCCTGCATTATGTTTTCAAATACATTGAACGATTTTGATAAATTTTTGCTTAATCCGTTTACATTTAATACAAGATTTAATACAAAAACGAATTTGCCGGCACTAAAAAATGTTTATAACCCAGAACTTGCAAATTCGCTGGCAAATATTGCAAACCAAAATGCGGCAAGAACCGATACGGTTGGAAAATGTTATAAAACGGTTAAGGATACACTAAAGCGTGCCAACCTAAATAATGGGGAAATAGCTGGCGGTTCGGCTTTTCAAGCCGACGGCATCCTTTCAAAACATAAGAATTTTAAAGAAGTGGCGGTATCGAGAGGTGATTTAAAGAATTTACCTGCCGGCTGCGTAGTTGTATGGCAAGCAAGTGCGGGCCATCCGCATGGGCATATTGCCGTAACTCTTGGCGACGGAAAAGAAGCGAGCGACCACATTCAAAATATCGCCGTCAGAAACGCAGATTTTTCAGTGTTTGTTCCTGTCAAAAAAAATTAAACAAGGCTGGGTTTGGTTTTATAAATCACGTAGGTTGTCCACTTGCAGCCTTAAATCGTCAAGACTGCCGTTGTTGAAAATAATATGAGCCGAAAGCGGTTTTTTCTTATCCTGACTCATTTGGATATTTAGGCGGTTTTTGGCCATTGATTCGGTCAAATCGCTCCGCTCAATCAGTCTTTGAATTCTTATTTCGTCGTCTGCGTAGATTAAAACTATTTTGTCAAAAAGGTCATCAAATTTTGCCTCAAAAAGCAAAGGAACAGAAACGAAAACAATTTCCTCTCTTTTCTCCATTGACTTAAAAAATTGAATTATGCCTTCACGGATTAGCGGGTGAAGAATTCCTTCAAGGGTTTTTCTGTGTTTTTCATTGGTGAAAATAATTTTTCCCAGCTTCGGTCGGGACAATTCCCCCTTTTTAAGTATGTCATAATCAGCGAAAGCATCCATTATCTGTTTTTTCACATAATCTTCAAACAGCAGGTCATGGGCAACGTCATCGGCGTTAAGAACCTTGTATCCCATTTCCTCCAACATTTTTTCAACTGTGCTTTTACCCGCCGCAATGTTACCGGTAATACCAATTTTCAACATGTTTACCACCTTTCTGCCGTGAAATGAACATTTTTAGCCGCAGGGGAGTTCCCTAACCCGCCAATTTGTTTAGAAAAATTTTCAATTCCTTAATTTGCTGAGGTTTAATCGGTTTAAACTGTCCTTTTTTAAGTCCCTCGAGTTCTATTGTAGCATGCTGAATTCTTTTCAGGGAAGTTACCTCAAAACCCAGACAGGCAAGCATTTTTCGGATTTGCCGATTAAGTCCTTGATATAAAGTCATCTGCATGAGCGTTCTTTTATTGTCTGATTCTTTAATTAAAGTGTCTGCGTAGGCGATTTTGCCGTCTTCAATTTCAATTCCCTGAGCCATTTTTTCAAGATGATGAAGGTGTACTTTACCGTTAACACCGACGATATAGACTTTCGGAACTTTGATTGACGGGTGCGTAAGCTCGTTTATTAAATCTCCGTCGTTTGTGAGAATTATCAGCCCGCTTGAGTCTTTGTCCAAACGGCCGACGGGTTTAAGGTTGTGCATATTTGGCGGAAGCAGGTCATAAATTATTTTTCTGTCTTTTTCATCATCGGCGGTTGTAATGAAGCCTGCAGGCTTGTAAAACCTGTAATATTCAAGCTTTTGCGGTCTTATGATTTCATTGTTGATGAACACTTTGTCTTTTTCGCTGACCGAAAACCCGAGTTCGGTAATTTTCTTGCCGTTCACCGAAACGACGCCCTGCTTAATCAGTTCATCTGCCTTTCGGCGTGAACAAATCCCGGAGGATGCAATATATTTATTTAACCGCATATTTCCCTTGCTTTCTAAAAATCTAAGTGCCTTTATTCTAGCATAAAATCAACAAAAAAAATTCTAAAAAAAATTTGCTTTTTTCTCGAAAATAAACTATAATAATTCCATTGAATAAAAATTGAGGAAGCAAAATGCTAAACAAAAATACAATTGTACGCTTTTACGTCATTGCGAGGGGTTGGTTATCGGCTCTGACAAAGGGAATCCACCGAAGCAATCTATCCTATGGGCAGACATTGGCAAGATTGCCGCGTCGAAACTTTGTTTCTCCTCGCAACGACGCGAAATTCCGTTTCCCTTCTCCAGTTTCTCGTCTCACGTCTCACCTCTCACGTCTCACCGTTTCCCCTCGCAAAGACGTTAAAAAATCAACCATTCGACCATTCAACCGTTCAACCTTTCAACCGGCGTTTACTTTGGCTGAAGTCCTAATCACCCTCGGCATTATCGGAGTTGTTGCCATGATGACCATTCCGGTTTTGCTGCAAAATGTGGCAAAAGCGGAAACTGTGGCAAAACTTAAAGAAAAATACAATGTACTTGCTCAGGCTTTGAAAATGTCCGAAATAGACAATGGAAACAATCAGTTTTGGGATTTAGGCTCGGGCGGAACTTTTACCCCGAGGCAAAGCTTTGATACCTATTGGGCTCCGTATCTAAAAACTCTGAAATACTGCGATACTCTTGCCGCTTGCGGGTATGCTTCCGGTACCAGCATTTCTGATCTTTCCGGAGGTACTTACTTGAGCGTCATTAATTCTACCGAAACCACTGTATTGTTACCTGACGGTACTGTGATAATAGTTATATCAACTCCATCCTGGGTTGTTGTAGACCTTAACGCAGGCAAAGGTCCAAATACGCTTGGTAAAGATGTCTTTATATTCATTGTAGATGCAAATAGAGGGCTTATGCCACGGGGTTATGGCACAGGAGCAACAATAGATGGTGAGTGCAAAAGCACCGGAAGTTATTGTGCCGCAAAAATTATGCAAGACGGATGGCAAATCAAAAGCGATTACCCGTGGAGTTAAAGTAACAGTTTAGGTAAAAAAGCAAACAAGTCTCGTCATTGCGAGACATGAAACCTATAAGCACACGAAAAAGTTTGCATTTCGAAGGAATCTTTCCAACGTACGCCTATAGGATGAGTCGTAAAGACCAGATTGCTTTAAGTCTCTGTTCCTTTTTCATTGTAAAATTAAAAAAATCGCTAAGCAAGATTGCTTCGGTGGATTCCCTTTGTCAGGGCCGATAACCCACCCCTCGCAATGACGAAAAACTTGAGGGCTGGTTGTTTTGGGAGGGTGAGTTTTATAGGATTATTGACTAAACCACCTTTAAATAAACACTGGACAGAGTGTTTTTTTTATATTAGGATTGAATACGGAAGCCTTTGCATTGAGAGCGAAGGCAGACATAAATTTGACAACTTAATAAAAATACCGCTTTGGTCTGTTTTGCTTTAGTGATTGGGTCAGTGTGTGAAAAGTCTTTTTGCTTACTTTTTCTTCAGAAAAAGTGAGCCTCGGTGGCAAGGACTCCGCTTTTTTTGATTGAGCGGATTGCGAGCAGAGGGCGAAGGTCTTTTGTTTGGAAGAAACAAAGTTTCTGAAAACAAAAACCGAAGACCCGTTTAATGCGAGCAACCAAGCAGTATCAAAAAAAGAAGGAGGGAGTGTAGACGCACGCGTCTAGCTATTCCGCCAAGGCAGACATAAATTTGACAACTTAATAAAAATACCGCTTTGGTCTGTTTTGCTTCAGTGATTGGGCCAGTGTGTGAAAAGTCTTTTTGCTTACTTTTTCTTCAGAAAAAGTGAGCCTCGGTGGCGGAATAGGTAGACGCGTTGGACTTAAAATCCAATTGGGTTAATTACCCAGTGCCGGTTCAAGTCCGGCCCGAGGCAATTTTAAAGGGGTTGTTTTAACAGCCCCTTTTTTTATGCTTTATTGTAACAAATTATTTACAAAACCGCATCAGGGTAGCAAATTATTTTTTTACGCTTTTTATAGCACATGTATTGAAAAATTTTAAGTTAACAACTAAAAAGAAAGGACTAAAAAAATGAGAGTACAAAGTATTAACGGGAACAATTACCAAACCGCCCACAAAAACCAACCGTCGTTTGAGGCTATCTCCAAAATAAGTACACCGGTTAAAAAATTTGCTGCAAAAAGCGATAGAGCGACAGATACCCTCGTTAGTATTATAAACTTTATTGGTGAAGCATCCTTTAGCGGAAATTATGAACTGCTGACTGTGATGGTTAAAGCAAGTAAAAAAGCTAAGGGTGCCTTAAAAATACAAGCACAATACGGTGATTTTAAAGGGGCATGTAAAGAAGCCTCTTTTGAGAGCAAAATTAATGATACAAAAACAATAATTGACGATGCAATTTCAAGCATTGAAAAAAACAGGGCTTATGTCAAGATTTTTAAGGAAGTAAGACTGACTAAAATAGAGCGAGCTATTAAATCGGCAAATGACTCAGACGTCAACAGGCTAGCACTTAAAAACCTTCAAGAATATTAATAGCAGAATAGCTTAGCTTCATTTATTAACTGTTTCCGCCTCTATCGGGTTACTGGCGACGGGCTTATTGCTGTTGCTGTTTAACCTTTCCAGTGCTGCTTTTTCCCTCGCTTTATTCCATAAGAAATAAACAGGCAAACCCGCAAGGGTGATTAAAAGCCCCGGAAGGGTAAATTCAGGTTTATACACGGCCAAGCATCCGATTATGTAAGTTGAAATGACTATAAACGACACTGCGAAAAAGCTGTTTACTCTCAGGTTCTTATCGGTATTAGGGAATTTTTTCCTGTATATAAATATCCCGACCATCGTTATTACGTAGAAAATCAGCGAAGCAAAGATTACAAAATCCAAAAGCTGTGTGTAATTTCCCCAAAGAATCAAGGCTGAAATCCATGCACATTGAAACCAAAGTGAGTTGACCGGAACTTTCGTTTTTCTGTTAATAACGGCCAAACTTCTAAAGAATAATCTGTCTTTTGCCATCTTATAATAAACTCTGGCACCCGCCATAACCATTCCGTTTGCACATCCGAATGCTGAAATCATAATGATAACGGCAATTACTTTTTTCCCTATTATTCCAAAGATTTCGCTCATAGAAACGGCAGCAACAATATCCTCCGGAGCGGTTTGTATTGCGGCAATCGGCGTCGAAATTACGTAAATTATGTTAATCAAAACGTACAATGACACAACCAGACCTACACCGTAGGCAAGTGCTTTTTTAACATTTTTTTCAGGTTCTTTGATTTCACCGGCAATAAATGTTATGTTATTCCAGCTGATTGAAGCAAACAATGCCCCCACCGTTGCGGTAGAAACTGTTGCTATGTCTGAAAAATGAAACGAGAAAGTTTGCAGGGCGAAATTCGCCTGAATTATGTCCCAGTTTAGTCCGAAGATAACTCCGCACAAAATAATCGCAGCTATTGAAAGCAATTTGGTGACCGTAAACAAGTTTTGGGTAATTATACCGTATTCTATTCCTTTAGAATTAATATATGTCAGCAAAAGGACTGTTAGCAGGCCAAAAAGCTGTTGAGTCGATAAATGAACCGCACCAATTTGGAATAACATGTTATGAGAGCTTATGGCAGGGATTAAAAGTCCTGTAAATTTTGCGAATGCAACACAAATGGCTGCTATAGTGCCGGCCTGAATTACTAAAAACAAGGTCCAGCCGAATAAAAATGCCACTTTGTCGTTGTATATCTTTTTGAGATACATATATTGGCCGCCTTCATCAGGTATGTTTGCAGCCAATTCTCCGTAGGCAATAGCCCCGCAAAAAGATACGAACCCTGCCAAAATCCAAACCGCCAAAAGCAAAACTGCCGAATGGACCTGTCTTGAAATATCTGCGGAAACAAGAAAAATTCCGCAGCCAATCATTGAGCCCGCTACCATTGAAATAGAGTCAGGCAAAGACAACGTTCGTTTTAGTTCATCACTCATCTAATTTCCTTCCCGATGAAAAATTCAACATGGATTCGCTAGTGTGGGGAAAAAGTCCTTACTTAAAGATTTTAATTTAAACAAAAAATCTTGTAAAGAGCAACGTAAATATCTCTTAACTTTTCGAGGGAAGAAAAATGAGTAGATAATTATTATTTACTTAGCAGCCCCTTCTTTTTTCTTAGAGGCTTTTGCTTTTTCAAATGCGATTTTGCCGTCTTCCATCTTCAAAACGATAGTTTCACCAGCCGAATATTTATTTGTAAGGATTTCTTCGGCGAGAATATCTTCGATTTTCTTCTGGATTAATCTTCTTAAAGGTCTTGCACCATAAGTTTCAGAGTATCCGTCTTTCGCCAGATAATCCTTGACCTCGTCGGTTACTTCAATAGACAATTCCCTCTCTTCCAGACGTTTAAACAAATCCTTGAGCATCAAGTCAACAATCTGCCTGATTTCTTCTTTGGAAAGATGAGAGAATACGATTATGTCGTCAATCCTGTTCAGGAATTCAGGACGGAACGCTTTTTTAAGTTCGTCCATAACGGTATCTTTCAGTTTTTCATATTTGTCTTTCTTCTCATCCTGAGCGGTTGAAAATCCGAGCTTGGATTGAGAAGCAATCATGCTCGCACCGACGTTTGAAGTCATTATAATCACGGTATTCTTGAAATTAACATGCCTTCCTTTAGAATCGGTCAATCTGCCGTCATCCAAAATTTGGAGCATAACATTGAACACGTCAGGGTGTGCCTTTTCGATTTCGTCAAAAAGAATAACCGAATAAGGTTTTTTGCGAACGATTTCCGATAAATGTCCGCCGTCATCATATCCGACGTATCCCGGAGGTGAACCGATAAGTTTTGCGGTTGAATGTTTTTCCATAAATTCTGACATGTCGACCCTTATCATATTGTCTTCAGAGCCGAACATTGCTTCCGCAAGTGCTTTCGCTAATTCTGTTTTACCGACACCGGTCGGACCTGAGAAAATAAAGCTTCCGATTGGCCGGTTAGGCGACTTTAAGCCTACCCTTGCACGTCTTATTGCCTTTGATATTGAAACAACAGCCTCTCCTTGACCGATAACTCTTTGGTGAAGTGTGTCTTCAAGCTTTAAAAGCCTGTCGCTTTCGCCTTCGGTAAGTTTTGTGACAGGAATTTTCGTCATAATCGAAATTACTTCGGCAATTTGTTCCTCTGTTACGGTTGGCTTGTTCGCTTCGTGTTCTTCACGCCATTTTGCAGACATTTCACGAATTTTGTCTTTCATTTCAGCCTCATCGTCACGAAGCTGAGATGCTTTTTCAAATTCCTGATTTCTGATTGCATCTTCTTTCTCTTTAATCAACGCACGAAGCTCTTTGTCAAGTTCTTTCCCCTCAGGAGAAAGCGAACTTACTTGAAGTCTGACTTTTGAACTTGCTTCATCAAGCACATCAATCGCTTTATCCGGCAAAAATCTGTCGGTAATATATTTATGAGAAAGTTTTGTTGCCGCAATAATCGCTTCATCCGATATATTCAACTTATGGTGGTCTTCGTATTTTGAACGAAGTCCTTTAATAATTTCAATTGTTTCTTCGATAGAAGGTTCTTCGATTATAACAGGTTGAAAACGCCTTTCAAGTGCAGCGTCTTTTTCCACGTATTTTCTGTATTCGTCAAGTGTTGTCGCACCGATAACCTGAATTTCGCCTCTGGACAATGCCGGCTTAAGAATATTTGCAGCGTCAATGGCACCCTCTGCGGCACCTGCACCGATAAGCGTATGCAATTCATCAATTACGAGAATTACGTTGCCCGCCTGCCTGATTTCATCCATAATCTTCTTGAGGCGTTCCTCAAATTCGCCACGGTATTTAGTTCCTGCAACCAGAAGCCCCATGTCAAGCTGAATTATTTTTTTGCCGTCAAGAATATCAGGCACTTCCGCATTAACAATTCTTATTGCAAGCCCCTCGGCTACGGCAGTTTTACCGACACCCGGTTCGCCAAGCAGTACGGGGTTATTTTTTGTCCTTCTTGCGAGAATTTGTATAACCCGCTCAATTTCCTTTTCTCTGCCGATAACAGGGTCCAGCCTAAGTTCTTGAGCAGCTAAAGTCAAATCCATTCCGAATTCATCAAGACTCGGAGTTTTAGCTTTTGAAGAAGATGTTCCAGCCCCCGCTCCCGAAGAAACGGCTTGAGGCTTGCTTTCGCCGAGCATTTTTACAACATTGCTTCTTATTTTATTCAAATCAACGCCTAAATTTTCCAAAACACGTGCGGCAACGCCTTCACCTTCTCTTATTAACCCTAATAAAAGGTGTTCCGTGCCGATATAATTATGTCCTAGCTGTCTTGCTTCGTCCCATGAGAGTTCCAAAACCCTCTTTGCACGTGGGGTAAAAGGAATTTCCACCGCCACGAAACCGGAGCCTCTGCCGATAATTTTTTCGACTTCAACCCTTGCATCCTTGAGGTTAACCCCCATTGACTTGAGCGTCTTTGCAGCAACGCCGGTTCCTTCGCCGATAAGTCCCAGCAAAACCTGCTCGGTACCGACAAAATTGTGACCCAGCCTTCTGGCTTCTTCCTGTGCCAGCATTATAACTTTTATTGCTTTTTCCGTAAAACGTTCAAACATGTCAGCTCCTATTCTTATTATCTAGCAATATGATACCCGAAAACGAAAAAAAAGGCAATAGGAAGAGAAAAAGGGAAACGGGAAAAGAAAAGTTTTAATTTTTTTTGTTGCACTTAATCACTTAATCACCCAGTCACTTAATAACTTCGTAAAAAGCCTTTCAACCTTTCAACCTTTCGACCGTTCCCTCTTTCCCGTTTTACTGTTTTTTTCATTTACGGTATAATTATTACAAGATGAATTTGAATACAAATATTAAAAAATTTGACAAAAACACTAACGGCAACATTATCATGGCACAGCTTAATCCGCTTCCCGGCAATGTTGAAGAAAATGCTAAAAAAGTCATTAAATGTATAAAATCTGCCCAAGAAGCCGGAGCCGACCTTGTGGTTTTCTCTGAGCTGACACTTATGGGTTATCCGATTATGGATACAATTGACAGGCATCCTGTGATTGTTGAGGAAAACATCAAATGGTTAAAGAAAATTGCGAAACAAACAAGCACAACCCATGCGATTGTTGGGTTTGTAGAGCCGAGGAACGGTGAAATTGTCGGTAAACGCTATTACAACGCTGTTGCAATTTTAGGTATGGGCAAAATTCAGGCAATTGTGCGAAAAAGCCTGTTACCGACATATTCTGAGTTTAACGATTACAGATATTTTGAACCCTCTCCCGTCGTCGGTTGCCAACCTGCGGATGATTTAGGGAATTTTGGTGCCGATAAAATAATTAAAAATAACGGCTTGATTGAAATAAACGGTCTTAAATATGCAATCGTAATTTGTGAGGACGGTTGGAATGATAAGGATTTTTTCACAAATCCGCTGTATCCGTTTGACCCTGTGGAAATTCTGGTGAAGCAAACTCCCGACGTAATTGTCAATTGCTCATCTTCTCCTACCAGAAGCAGAAAAGAGCAATTGAAACACAATATGCTGTCATTTGTCGCCAAAAAATATTCGATTCCGATTGTTTATGTCAATCAGGTCGGGGCGATTGACGATATTTCTTTTGACGGTTCAAGCAGAGTTTACAATGCTCAGGGTGAATTAATCGCCCGTGCAAAATCTTTTGAAGAAGATTTCGCTCAGGTAAATATAAAAACCGGCGGACAAATTGAGCCGTTGACCCGTGGTTTGGAAAAAACACTGGCAGAACAAAAGGTTTTTTCGCTTGATTATGAGCCTGATTTGGAGAGAATTTACAAAACAATAATTCAGGGAATTAGAGATTATTTCAGGAAAAACGGCCTAAAGCGTGCCGTTTTGGGACTATCTGGCGGACTTGATTCTTCCGTCTCGGCAGTTTTGCTGGCGGATGCTCTGGGGGCGGAAAACGTTTTCGGTGTTAGTATGCCGTCTGTAATTACCAGTAAAGAAAGTCACAATGACGCTCAAGAGTTGGCTCAAAATTTGGGGATAAACTTCGCAATTGCACCGATAAAAGAAATGGTCAAAACAATCAACGAACAACTTGAACCTCTATTTGACAGAGTTTTTGCAGATTGGGGAGATTGCCGGTACAGCAAATCTTACGTTAATGACAATGTACAGGCCCGCTCCCGTGCAACTTTATTATGGGGAATTTCAAACGAATTTTGTGCAACAATTCCGATTGCGACGTCAGATAAATCAGAACTTTACATGGGTTATGCAACCATAAATGGCGATATGTCAGGCGGATTTGCTCCTATTGCGGACGTTCCGAAAACAAAGCTTTTTGCACTCGCACGCTGGCTTAATAAGAAAGGGAACAGGGAACAGGAAACAGAAAATGTAATTCCTGAATCAATTATTTTAAAACCGCCGGGGGCAGAACTTGCTATTAACCCCGAAACGGGCAAACCGCTGAAGGCCGAAGAAGCACTTATGCCTTATGAATTTTTGGATGAAGTGATTTGGAGAATTGAAAATAAACACGAAAGCTATCAGGATATGATAAATTCAACTTTTTTATACGAAACGAAACACAAAGTTACGCCTGAACGGAAAAAAGAATGGCTGGACAAATTTTATAAACGTATGTCCGCAGCTTTGTTTAAATGGTCAATTTTGCCGCCTTCCGTGATTGTCGAAGGGCGTTCAATTAACAAAAACGATTACCGCCAGCCGATAACGTCCGGAGGAATTGATTATAAAGGCGAGCCTTAGCAATGGTTGTAAAAGCACTTATTGTTGATGGACAAAAGAAAAACAAAAAATCCTTAAATACCTAATTTTATTGAATTTTGCCCATCCTACTTTTTCGCTTAATATTTTTAATGCTTACGCACTAACTTTGTTTTTTGATTTTTCAATACAAGAAATCAAAGTATCCGCAACCGTTTTCTGTTCTTCGGCAGTAAGTTCAGGGAACATTGGTAAAGAAACAACGAGTTTTGTGTCTTCTTCGGTTTTTGGCAAGGCACCCTCTTTTACTCCCAAATAAGCGTGAACTTTTTGCAAGTGCAAAGGAACCGGATAATAAAGCATTGCACCGATTCCGGCTTCTTGAAGCATTTTGTGAACTTCATCGCGGTTAGGGATTTTTACCGTGTACTGGTGGTAAACACAGTACGTATTATCCAATTCTTTTGGAGTTTGAACATCCGCACAGTTTGCAAACAGTTCGTTGTATCTGTAAGCATTTTTACGTCTTTTTTCATTCCATTCGTTGATATATTTGAATTTAACTCTCAAAATAGCGGCCTGAACTTCATCAAGACGGCTGTTAACTCCGATTTCGTCATGATAATAGCGAACGGCTCCGCCGTGATTTCTCAAGGCAAGAACCCTGTCTTTAATTTCCTGTGAATTGGTGGTTAAAAGTCCGCCATCGCCCATTGCCCCGAGGTTTTTTGTCGGGAAGAAGCTGAAGCATCCGATGTCGCCGAAAGAACCTACCATCTGTCCGCCGATTTTTGCACCGATTGCCTGACAGCAGTCTTCTATCACAAATAAATTATGTCGTTTGGCGATATCCATAATCATTTTCATATCCGCAGGCTGACCGTATAAATGGACCGGAATAATTGCCTTTGTTTTTGGCGTAATCGCATTTTCTATTTTTTGAGCATCAAGATTGAAATTGTCAGAATCAATGTCTACAAAAACCGGTTTTGCACCGACAATTCCGATGGCTTCGGTTGTGGCAACAAACGTGAATGCTGTTGTGATAACTTCATCCCCCGCTCCTATGTCTAAAGCTCTTAGTGCCAAATGAAGTGCGTCCGTTCCCGAATTAAGTGCAACGGCATGCTTGACACCGACATATTGAGAAAGTTCCGCTTCCAATGCTTTGTTATGTTGCCCTAAAATGTAAGAGCCGGAACGCAGTACTTCCACGACTTCCTTTTCAATCTCGTTGCCGATTTGGCTGTATTGACGTTTTAAATCTAAAATAGGTATCATAAATATCTCCTCATTTACTACTTCCACACTTCCAGTTTATCACATGATTAGTGTGCCTTTATATAAATTTAATACTAAAGGGGGCTGTCTAAAAAGTCCCGCTTAACAACTAACGTCATGCCGGAACAAGAAATATCGGCTGTTCATAGAATGTCCTTAATCCGGCATCTCAAGTGTGAGTTCCCGAATTAAGGACAATTCATTTTAAAGCCGACAATCCGTGTTTCGGGATGACGGAGGGGATTTTTTAGACAGTCCCCTTAAAAACCAAGAAAATTATTATCTCAATTTAATTTTAAATGTATTTCCGCTTTTAGCCATTTCGATTTTGTCTTCTCTTGCGAGCCATCCCAAGCCTAATTCAGCGAAGTTGCCTTTTAAGTCCAACTCTTTTTTCAATTTTGTAAATGTTGATTGACCTTCGTTTTCAGCCAGATAATTGTAAATTTGTCCCGCTGAAAATCCGATTGATTGTTCCAATGATTCTTGCATATTTATTATCTCCTTTGCGTAAACTGTAACTAAGTTGTTATACCAACTTTTCTTACCCGCATTATAAATAAAAGGAAACAAAAATTCAAGTCTTTTTGTAATTATCCTCTTCCCCTTTCGAAAAAACTATTGTATACTGATTTTGGGTAAAAATTATTGAGGAGTAAAAGATTAATTGGGAATGAATTCTAAATCAAAACAGAATTTAGAGGATTTTAAATCATATTTGCTGGTGGAAAAGAATTTTTCGAAGCACACCATAAAAGCTTATTGCTCTGATATTCTGGGATATATGCTCTGGCTGGGAGAAATGCCCTGTGCGGACGTGAATTTTTCTAAAGTAAGGGAATATTTGCATTTTATTCAAAAATTTGATTACAAAAAAACAACGATAGCGAGAAAAATCGCATCAATCAGAACTTTTTACAAATATTTATACCGGGAAAGACTTGTCGATACAAATCCGGCACTAAATTTAAACACTCCTAAGCGGCCCAAATCATTACCTAAATTTTTAACGCCTGATGAAGTTGAAAAAATTTTGAATGGCATAAAAATCGATACTCCGGCAGGATTTAGAAACCGAGCGATTTTGGAAATGCTCTGGGCAACAGGCATGAGGGTTTCGGAACTCAGCGGGCTTAACTTTGGTAACTTAAACCTTGAGAATAATGAAATAACCGCTTTTGGAAAAGGTGCAAAGGAAAGAATTGTACTCATTTCTGACAGAGCGAAAACTTACCTCCAAAGGTATTTGGATACGGCCCGTTCGCTCGTTTCAAAGGGTTACAGGCTTGAGCCGATTACGGATAGCACGCCTGTTTTTATCAACAATACGGGGTACAGACTTCAAAACAAAACAATCCGAAATGTTATAAATGACGTGGTAAATTCAATTGAACTTCCTAAAAAAGTTAGCCCGCACATGTTCAGACACAGCTTTGCAACGAAATTAATTGAAAACGGTGCTGATTTAAGGGTCGTACAGGAACTGCTGGGGCATGCCAGCATTTCAAACACGCAGATTTATACCCACGTTTCAACCCAGCATTTGAAAGATGTTTATAACGAATCCCACCCGAGGGCATGATGAGTGAGAAGTGAAAATTAAGTTGGGGTTCCGGCCCCGCCAGATAGAAGAGGAAACAAAAAAATGAGAGATGTAATAACAATCGGAAGTGCAACAATGGATGTTTTTGTAGAATGTGACGATGCTAATATCGTTTCGGTTTCGACAAAAGACCACAAGTCGGAGTTTATGAGCTACCATTACGGTGCAAAAGTCGAAGTAACAAAATTTGCCTCAAATACAGGCGGAGGAGGCGTTAATACGGCTTTGAATTTTGCGAATATGGGGTTTTCGACAAGTGCTATTTGTAAAATCGGTGATGATATTTATTCACGTGGGGTTCTGGAAGCACTTAGAAAAAGTACTTTAGACCTTTCAAATATAATTCAGGACAAAACGGTTTCAACGGGATTTTCGATAATCTTGCTAAGTTTTCAGGGTGACAGAACTGTTCTGGCTCAGCGGGGAGCCAATGCGACTTTGAAAAAATCTGAAATTAATTTTGATGCTATAAAACAGGCAAGATTGCTTTATATTGCTCCTTTGAGCGGCGAATCGAACAGGGTTTTAGCTTCGATTGTTGAATTTGCCGAAGAAAACGGTGTAAAAGTTTGTTTTAACGCAGGAACAACGAGCATTAAACGGGGATTTGAGTACATTAAAAAAATTATTGACACGGCCGAAATTGTTGTGATGAATAAAGAAGAGGCGTCTATGTGTACAAAAATTCTTGTAAGGCCCGACTCAAAAAGTGAAAAATATTCTGAAGAATTAATTCATCCCGACGTCAAAAAAATGCTGAAAAAATTAAAAGTAGGCAAAGAACAGATTATCGTAATCACGGACGGTAGAGACGGGGCCTATGCATTTGACGGCAAAACGTTCTATAAGTGTTCAAATTTCCCTGCTCCGGTTGTCTCAACGCTCGGTGCTGGTGATGCTTTTGCCTCAACATTTTGCGGGGCTTTGGACAGAACTAATATTGATATAGGAAAATCCCTGATGTATGCTTCCGTGAATTCCGCATCTGTTGTTTCAAATTTTGGGGCAAGCGAGGGTTTTTTGACATTTAAACAGATTGAAAAAAAGTTGAAGGATAATCCTGATTTTAACTACAAAACTCTGTAATTTGCTCTAAAACGAAAGTAAAAAATAAAATCCCACTATGATAAGGATTCCGCCTGAGAGCCATCTTATGACTTTGTCCATACCTTTTGAGGCCAGAGTGAAATTGCCCAGAGAAATGCCGAGCATCAGCAACCCCAACGGTAAAGCAAACCCTATGGCATACATCCCGAGAAGAAGCATTGCCCACAAGACTGCCCCTTGTAAGATTGCAGCACCCATGACAATAAAAATCCCCGGATTGCAAGGCAAGGAACTCACCGCGACAATTCCGCCGAGTGCAACACCTGTAATTATTTGCCCAAACTGGCCCAATTCCTTTTTTGCGGTACCGATTTTGCCAAAAGAAATATTAAACGGTAACAACTTTAAACTCGCCAGACCTAAAATTACGGCAATGGCTCCGGCAAAAATTTTCCAATATTTTCCAAGAGTACTTTGAGCAACCTGCCCTACAAAACCTGAGATTGCACCGATAATCATAAGAGAAATTATTGTTCCGAGCATGAATAAAACTGCGGATTTGACAATTTCTTTTTTGTTCCCCTGATGCCTGGTTCCTGAATATCCTGCGACCAAGCCTAAAGCAGGCAAGGTACAGCAAGTGCTTGCTGCCGCACTTAAAGTCCCGAGAAGCATTGCAAACACAAGCCCTAGAGGCTCAGAAGATACAAGTTCAAGTTTGTTCATTATTTGTTGCAGCATAATAAACTCCTTATGTTATTTAGTTACTTTTCTTGTGGCATGGGCATCCTGCACCGCAAGCACCTTCTTGTGTGGCGGCCATGTAAGACTGCAAAAGTCTTGTCTGATTGATTGTTCCGGAAACGTAATTTTTGCCCTTGCCTTTATAAATAGTCAGAACGGCCGGCGGCGTAGTCTTTGAAGCGATTTGCGGATATTCCAAAGATTTAGGGCTTAGTGTGTATAAATAAGCCGTAATGTTTTTCGCCTTTAGTGTGCTTTGGGCGGAAAGCATGGAAGTTTTTACCTGATTACTCATTTTTTGGTTATCTTTTGCAGGGATATAGACAAAGGCAACTTCTTCATTTGAATTTATTTGGCTGATTGAAGTAATATTTTTATAGAAAGTTTCTGCGGCACCGGCTTTGGAACTCAATTTAAATACAACAATTCCCGCTATAATCAAGAGAACAACCAGAAATATAATTTTTTTAGAATTATTGCTCACTTCAGATTTGTGACAATCACAATCTGGTCCGCAGACGGAAATTTCTTCTTCCGGAGCAGCACTGCCGCAATTACACCCTGTGCCGCAACAGCAGCTTTGTGCTTCCTCTTCGTAGTCAACTTGACAAAGGCCTGCAAGTGTTTCCCTTGACGGGTAGCATCCTTTTGAAACTATTTCTTCGCCGATTACAATCAGTGGAAGGCAATTGTTTCCTTCACTGTTAAGAACTTTTTTTACAGCTTCGTTTTTGACAAATTCTGCCGGTTCAAATGAAAGCCCGCGTCTTACAACCTCAATTCCCTGTTTTTTTAACCATTCCAAATCGGATGCGAAGGTCACTAATTTTGGGTCAACGCTGTTTCCGCAAATACCTGTAGCACAACACATTGGCGGGTCAAATACTTCTAATTTTAACATCATATTTCTCCTTATTTCGGTGGATTAGGAAATCCACCCTACATTAATTTTCTTAAACTATCCGTCCCGACTAATTCTTCTGCAACCCATGGCGACAAAACGGTTCTCTTTGATAACTTGTCTGTAATTTCTTCAATATACTTTAATTCATAAAGCCCTTTCGAAATCAATGTCACATCAGACGTTTGGGCTGCCGCAAAGCTTCGGTTTATAATCCATCCGTAAGGTTTGATATTTGCCCTTATCAAATCCTCCTGCAACGCTTTAGCTTCATGCGTCGGAGTTGCCTCGGGCAATGCTACAATCAAAATCTTTGTAAATTTTTCATCACGAATCCTCGGTAAAAGTTTTTTCACCTCATTCGGCAAATCATCCGCTGATTTTGCCACCTCTCTGTGGTAAGCTTCTGTCGAATCGAGCAGAAGCAGGGTATGACCGGTCGGTGCTGTGTCAAGCACGATAAATTGCTTATCACCTTTGGCTACAGTCTTTGCAAACGCCTGAAATACAGCGATTTCCTCAATGCAGGGGGAGCGAAGCTCTTCTTCTAATAAAGCCATATCTTCAAGTGAAAGTTTGCCCAAATTCTTTTTAACAACCGAGCAAACATAATTTTCGGTTTCAACTTTCGGGTCAATTTTCTCTATCTGCAAATTCGGGACATCCCCATTTATAGCCTGTGTTAAATGTGCCGCAGGGTCGGTCGTTGAAAGTACTACAGAATGGCCTCTTTGTGCCAGCTGTGTTGCAATCATCGCAGCCATTGTCGTTTTGCCGACACCGCCTTTGCCCATTGTCATAATTACCCCGCGGCCGTCTTTTTCAAGTTCTGCGATTAAATCTTGCCATGGCATAATTTTTTTAAACGCTTCTTTGGATTTAATGTACAAATCTTCTTTTGAAATTTTCACAAAAGCCTCTGAAGTTTTGCCGCAAACACTCCTTAATCCCTCAATTCCCATAATTCCAGCCGGTCTGAACAAAACTTTTGTAGTCGGCAATATTTTTAATGATTCCGGCATGGCGTCAATTGCGTCTTGTGATTTTTTGTCAAAAGCTTTCGCAATCCCGTCTTCGGAGTTGCTGACAAAAAGCCCGTTGATTATCAAATGCTGGTTGGAAAGTCCCAACTCTTTTAATTCAGAACTCGCCCTGTCGGCTTCCGTAAAGCTCATTGCCTCGGCTCTTGAAACCATTACCAGTAAAGTTTTGGCAGGATTTTTCAAAGCCTCAACGACGTTTTCAAAAAGAATTTTTTGTTCAGAAAGGCCTGAAACAGGTCCCAAACAAGAACTTCCGGTTTTGTTGCTTTCTATAAAATCATTCCAGGCGGAAGGAAGGTTTAGCAGTCTGAGAGTATGCCCCGTAGGTGCTGTGTCTAGTACAACATGGTCATAATCTTTTATTGCAAATTCATCACCGACAAATTTTGAAAATTCACTGAAGCCGGCGATTTCAACCGTGCATGCACCGGAGAGTTGTTCTTCCATCTGCTGTATGGTTGCATCGGGCAAAACTCCGCGGTAAGGCCCAACCATTCTTTCCCGATATTCCCCCGCCGCCTCAATAGGATTAATATTCATTGCATACAAGCCTTTTACCCCGTTAACAGGAGTCGGCGTAGAGTCGAGCTTTGTTTCCAGAACTTCATCAAGATTTGATGCAGGGTCGGTGCTTATTAAAAGTATATTTTTTCCCTTTTGGGCAAGACCCACGGCAGTGGCACAGGCCATTGAAGTCTTTCCGACCCCGCCTTTGCCCGTGAAAAATAAAAACTTCGGTGCTTTATTTAAAAATTCTTTCATATTTTCTCCCTTTTTTGTTGTTGGGCTGGAAAGCCCAACCTACTTTGACAAATTACTTTTGCGTTTATTATTCAAATTCATTCTAAGAACATTAAAACACGAATTAACCTATTTGGCAAATTAGCCAAGTAGTTATTTAACAGGATAATTTACAAAAGGTGTTTTTGCAGTTTAATATGATATAATCAAAGACATGGAAAACAAAATTCACCAAAAATACAAAAATCGTTCTGAAATAATGAAAGCACTTGCACATCCTACGAGGCTTTTCATTGTTGACTTTTTGGCTGACGGAGAAAAATGCGTTTGCGAAATTGTTGAACAGGTTGGGGTCGACATTTCTACAATTTCAAAACACCTTTTAGTCATGAAAAACGCGGGGCTTGTCGAGGACGAAAAAAGAGGGCTTAACGTATTTTACAGGCTTGTTTGTCCGTGTATTTCAAATTTATTTACTTGCTTAGAGGAAATTAAAAATGAAAAATAGTATTTCGGGCAAATTGAGTTTTCTTGACAGATATCTTACATTGTGGATATTTGCGGCGATGTTTTTGGGCGTGGCGATAGGATATTTTATTCCGTCAACGCAGGGTTTCATCAATCGTTTTCAGGTTGGAACTACCAATATCCCCATTGCAATCGGATTAATTTTAATGATGTATCCTCCGCTTGCAAAGGTAAGATATGAAAGTTTGCATAAGATATTTGAAAATAAAAAAATCATAAGTCTTTCACTTGGCCTTAACTGGGTTGTGGGGCCTGTGGTTATGTTTCTTCTGGCGATAATATTTTTGCATAATTATCCTGAATATATGACCGGTTTAATTCTGGTCGGTATTGCACGCTGTATCGCCATGGTGGTTGTGTGGAACGCTTTGGCCGAGGGCGACCCCGAATATGTGGCGGGTCTGGTGGCTTTAAACAGCATTTTTCAGCTTCTTTTTTACAGCGTATATGCATGGATATTTGTTACAATTTTGCCGAAGTTCTTTGGCTTAGACGGTGCGATAGTTAATGTAAATCCTCTTGTAATAGCCCAAACAGTGCTTATATACCTCGGAATTCCTTTTACTGCGGGCTTCATTTCCCGATATACACTGATAAAAAATAAAGGCGAAGAATGGTACAAGACTAAATTTTTGCCTAAAATAAGTCCGATTACCTTTGTTGCATTATTATTCACAATCGTCGTAATGTTCAGCTTGAAAGGCAAATTAATAGTTCAAATCCCGATTGATGTTATAAGGGTTGCAATTCCTCTCCTGTGCTATTTTGTTATTATGTTCCTGCTAAGCTTTTTTCTGGCGAAAAAAATAGGTGCGGATTATCCGAAAACTGTATCGCTGTCTTTCACTTCCGCAAGCAATGATTTTGAATTGGCTATAGCCGTCGCGGTCGCCGTGTTTGGCATCGGCTCCGGTGTGGCTTTTGCAACTGTAATAGGGCCTTTAGTCGAAGTACCTGTGCTAATAAGCCTTGTGAACTTGTCACTTTATTTTAGGAAGAAATTTTTCTAGATGTTCCGCCTGCTTATTGAACTTTCAGTTGGAAAGATTGCTTCAAAATGCAAACCTTTTCGTGTGCCTACAAGTCTTATGTTTCGCAATGACCGTTTGTAGCCCATCAAATCGAAAAATAACTCAGAGTACAGCGGGGCAAATTTCTTTCAGAAATTTGCCCCGCTGATCTTTATATGTAACAAAGGGCTGTCTAAAAAGTCCCCTCTTAACAACTAACGTCGTGCCGGAACATGAAATATCGGCTGTTCATAGAATGTCCTTAATCCGGCATCTCAAGTATGAGTTCCCGAATTAAGGACAATTCATTTGTTCTTATTTTTCTTACTTCAAATCCCTATAAGAGCCTTTGAACATATTTTCATAGGTTGTGTGCAGCAACTCATGAGATTTATGTGAACCGGGTTCTTTTAAGAATTCGGCGTACAGCTTCTTAATCTCAGGATTTAAGTGAGATTTTCTTATTGGAAGTTCTGAGTCTTCTTTGTACAAACCGGCCGCACGTTTTTGTTTAATTGTCGTGTCGTTGTAGCTATACGGTTGTCCTCCGCCGTTTACACAGCCGCCCGGACACGCCATAACTTCAAGCATCTGGAAGTTCGCCCTGCCCTCTTTGATTTCCTTGAGTGCCTTTTCCGCTTCTACTATGGTTGAAACAATTCTTACGGTGACTTTCGTACCCTTTAAATCGAGTTCCATGGTTTTGCTTCGGTTGGAAACCCCTCTCATTTGTTTTATGTCGACGTCTTTGAGTTCTTCTCCCGTCACAAATTCGTAAGCCGTTCTGGCTGCCGCTTCGGCAACTCCGCCTGAAGCACCAAAAATTGTTCCCGCACCCGAATAAGCTCCGAACGGGCTGTCCTGAGTTTCAGGTTTAAGATTTTTAAAATCAATTCCTGCTTCTTTAATCATTCTGCCGAGTTCTTGTGTTGTTAAGACATAGTCTGTATCTCGAACTCCGCCTTTTTTAAGTTGTTCTCTTCTGCCTTCAAATTTCTTTGCGGTGCAAGGCATTACCGAAACAACAACTGTGTTATCGGTTGTATAACCCTCAAAATACTTAGGCAGCAGTTCTTTTAAAACTCTTGACATCATTGATTGAGGCGATTTACAAGTTGAAAGATTTTTAATAAATTCAGGATGTGACTGCTCAACGTAGTTTATCCACGCAGGGCAGCAAGATGTGAAGATAGGAAGGTTTTCACCTTTTGTAAGCCTTCCGATAAGTTCTGTAGCTTCTTCCATAATCGTCAAATCTGCCGCAAAGTTTGTGTCAAAAACCAAATCAAACCCGATTTGTCTTAAAGCTGCGGTAATCCTGCCTATAGAGTTTTCGCCGGGTTCAAGCCCGAACATTTCACCCAGAGCAACCCTTATTGAAGGAGCGATTTGAGCGACGACTTTCTTATCTCTGTTTGTAATTTCCCTCCAGACATTATCAACATCAGAAACTATTGTCAGGGCACCTGTCGGGCAAACTGCCTGACATTGGCCACAGTAAATACAGTCTGTTTGGGAAAAATCACGTCCCGCCATCGGTTGGACAACTGTCTTGGAACCTCTGTTTGCAAACCCTAAAACGGCGTGGCCTTGAAATTCCTTGCATGCTCTAACACAGGCACCGCAAAGGATACATTTATTCGGGTCACGAATTATTGAAGGATTTGAATTATCAATCGGCAAAAATTCCGCCTTTGTTTTGGTTGGATATTTAATCTCTTTAATTCCGTATTCTTCGCAGTATTTTTGCAATTCACAAAAGCCTGATTTTGCACAAGTCGTACATTCCCTGTCGTGGTTTGCAAGAATCAACTCAAGAACAGTTTTTCTGATTCTTCTTGTTCTTTCGGTGTTTAAATGAATTTTTAAACCTGCTTCAGGCGGCATTGTGCAGGAAGATTGAATTCCTCTGCCGTCAATTTCAACAACGCACATCCTGCAAGCACCGAATTGTGTTAAATCGGGGCGGTAACAAAAAGTCGGAACGTTAAGTCCAGCTTTTCTTATTACTTCCAGAAGGTTTGGTTCATCCGTGAACTCAACTTCTTTTCCGTCAATAAATAATGTTTTTTTATCTGTCATTTGTTTCTCCTTTTATATAGATTATATAGGCTATCTCGACGCATTACCCCTCCCTTGCGGAGGGGTGTGGATGTTATTCTTTAACTATTGCTTTAAACGGACATGCACTCAAGCAAGCCTCACACTTAATACATTTTGACTGGTCAATAACGTGAGGAAGCTTAACCGTTCCCGAGATTGCACCGACCGGACAAGTTTTCGTACATTTTGTACATCCCTTGCACAAGTCTTCTTTAATCTTAATTGTTTTCATTGCCGTACAAACACCCGCAGGGCATTTTTTATCCCTAATGTGGGCAATGTATTCATCTCTGAAATATTTTAAAGTCGAAAGTATAGGGTTTGGAGCGGTTTTGCCAAGTCCGCACAAAGACCCGTCTTTTACGGCAATTGCAAGTTCTTCAATCCTGTCCAAATCTTCCATTTCGCCTTCGCCTGCGACAATTCTTTCAAGGATTTTAAGCATTTGCTTGGTTCCTTCACGGCATGGAACGCATTTTCCGCAGGATTCATTTTGGATAAAATTCATGAAAAATCTTGCGATTTCAACCATACAGGTATTTTCATTCATAACAACAAGTCCGCCTGAGCCAACCATTGCTCCGGCTTTTATAAGGTTATCGTAGTCCAACGGCATATCAAGATGTTCTTCGGTTAAGCATCCGCCTGACGGTCCGCCTATTTGAACGGCCTTGAATTTCTTGCCTCCTCTGAGGCCTCCGCCGATGTCAAAAACGATTTCTCTCAAAGTCATTCCCATCGGAACTTCAATCAGGCCGGTATTGTTAACTTCGCCTGTAAGTGCGAATGTTTTTGTACCTTTGGAATTTTCTGTTCCGAAAGAGCTGAACCATTTTGCTCCGTTAAGCATAACGCCTGGCACATTTGCGAACGTTTCAACGTTGTTAATAAGTGTCGGACGTCCAAAAAGTCCCTTATTCGCAGGGAATGGAGGCTTCGGCTTAGGCATACCCCTCTCGCCCTCTATTGAAGCTATAAGAGCGGTTTCTTCTCCGCAAACAAACGCTCCCGCACCTTCTTTAATATGCAAATCGAAACTAAAATCAGTTCCCATAATGTTTTTACCTAAAAATCCGGCTTTTTCAGCGTCGGCGATAGCTTTTCTTAATCGCTTTACGGACAGCGGGTATTCGGCTCTTACGTAGATGTAGCCTTCGTCCGAACCAATTGCAAATGCGGCAATTGCCATCCCTTCAAGAAGTCTGTGAGGGTCGCCTTCCATAAGGCTTCCGTCCATAAATGCACCCGGGTCGCCTTCGTCGCCATTGCAAATAACATAGCTTTTTCCGCCTTTGTTTGCAGCGGTAAAACGCCATTTGCGGCCTGTCGGGAACCCGCCGCCGCCACGGCCTCTAAGTCCTGAATCTTCTACTTCTTTTATGACTGCGTCAGGATTATTTTCCTTAAGCACTTTCGCCAATGCTTCGTATCCTCTTGCCGAAACGGATTCTTCAAGAGATTCCGCACTGATATGTCCGCAATTTGAAAGAACATTTCTTGTTTGTTTTGCGTAAAAATTTATATCTTCTGTTCTTTTCTTGGCTTCATTTGTTTTCGGCTCAATATACAAAAGTCTTTCTACCGTTTTGTTATTTTTAATGTGGCTTTCGTAGATTTCTTCCACATCTTCTTCTTTAACCCGAACGTAAGTAATATTTTGGTCGGAAAGATGTATCATTACACCCTGCTCGCAAAATCCCTGACAGCCTGTCGGGACTATAGTCATTTTGTCCTGTCCGGTGAGGGTCGAAACGGTTGCTCCCAATTTTTCAAATTTTTTAATTATGTCCAAAGCCCCGTTAGCAACGCAGCCGGTACCTGCACAGACTAAAACTCTCAATCCCTGCTTTTTAACATTTTCTTGGGCTTTTTCCTGTTCTTTTTTTATGTCAATATTCATTTTTTGTCTACCCCTTCTCTTTGCAAAATGGTGTCTAATACTATTTTTACCGCATCAGAAGTCATTTTAGGATGAACTTTCCCGTTTATGACAACAACCGGTGAAAGTCCGCAGGCTCCGAGGCAGCTAACTATTTCCAGCGAAAATAAGCCATCTTCGGTTGTTAATTGGCCGGGTTTGATATTTAACTTTGCTCTGACAGTATTCAAAATCGGCATTGAACCGCGAACGTGGCATGCTGTTCCGTCACAAACTTTAACTTCATATTTTCCCTTTGGCTCCAATGAAAACTGTTTATAAAAAGTCGCCACACCATAAACCGTTGCAGGCGACAACCCCTCTATTTTCGTACCTATGTAAATCATCGCATCTTCAGGCAAATACCTGAAAACTTCTTGAACTTTTTGCAAAATTGCAATCAAGTTAGACTTTTTAGCACCATAAGATTGTATAATCTCTTCGACTTTTGCGAAGTCAGTTTTAGCCGTGCTTTGAGCAACCATCTTTATCTCCTTTTCACCTCACATTACTTAACCGTGATTTTTATCACAATTAAATTATCGCACAAACATTGATAAAATCAAGCGATTTATTAAAAAATACTCAAAATAAACGGAGGTGTTAGGAGAAAAATCTCAAAGATGTGAGAATTTTTACTTCACGGGTTTATTTTTTAAATCTGCTACTGCCTTAAATATAACCCTTGACAATGGTTCCTTATCTTTTGAAAAATCAACGGGAATCTCCGTTTTTAACGTTACATCGTCAAGGTAAAAAGGAAACTGAGAAGAATTTCCAAAATTAACATCAAAAACATTCGGGAAAGCCTGCTCGACAACTTTCATCTCTTTCCTTTGGACTTCCATGGCCAGCTTGTCGGAGCCTTCCTCAATAGACAGAAATTTCACCTTTAAGTCGTTTTTCTTTGCATAATTTGCAATGGTGGACTTTATTCTGTCAATGTAATTAAAAAGTTTGCCGTCCAACTCATTTGAAATTTTTACATATTTATCCGAATTAATAGGCTTTTGGGGAACACTTGCGTGCCACAATGCTTTGATAAGATTTGTCTTTGTTACTCCAATAGGCTGAATCATAATTTAACTCCTTTGCTTGAGATTTGTGCAGTAAAACATACATGTAAATAAATTAAACAACCTAAAAAATATTTTTGCCAAAAATCAGATAATTTGTAACCTTTCTTAATATTTTGGCACGATGAGAAATTTTGTTTTTCTCCGCTTCCGGCAGTTCCGCCATTGTCAAATTCCCGCCATTGACAACAAAAATCGGGTCATAACCGAATCCGTTTTTGCCTTTTGGTTCGTGTCCGATTTTGCCGAAACATTCACCTTTGCCTGAAAACAAAATCTCGCCGTTTTTACCCAAAAGTACCATTGCACAAACGAATTTGGCTCCTCTTTTTTCTTCGGGAACATTTTTTAATTCGTCTAAAAGTTTTTCTATCCTTGCTTTCGGAGTATCTGCGTACCTGCAGGAATAAATTCCCGGTCCGCCGTTGAGTGCATCGACGCAAAGTCCAGAATCATCAGCCAGCGTGGGCATATTAGTCAATTTATTAGCCTCTTTGGCTTTTAAAAGGGCGTTTTCTTCAAAAGTTTTGCCATCCTCAACAGGGTCAAAACCCTTCGGAGGCAGAACAAACTCAACGCCTAAATCCTTCGTGATGGCGTTAATCTCTTCTACCTTATGCTGATTTGATGTGGCAAGAACTATTTTGTGCATTCTTTCGGCTTTTTATTTTTTTGTCCACAATTAAGAGCATTAGATAATGTGAAAGCTCCCCAAATAAATATAGCACTGACTAAAATAATTGAAATTATATTCAATAGATTATAAATTTTTTCCATATTAATCCTTTCCATCCCCCAAAATTTTAGATATAGTTTCTATCGTATTTCTCAAATTAAAAATAAAAGTTACGAGGTAAAATCCTCCAATAATTATTAAAACATATTTAAGCAGAGAATTTGGAAGAAAAAACAAGCTGGCCAACCCGCCTGATAAAATCAATACGACATTAGTTAAGTTCGTTCTTAATGCAATTAAATTTGTAACTTTTAACTTTAGAATTTCTTTATCCATGGTAATATGATACTACGCTGCAAAAGTTTGAGCAAGTTATTTACAATATTTAACTTTTTATTCCCCAAAGCGTCTCTGGCGGTTTTTAAATTCCAAAATCGCTTCTGACAGTGACTTTTCGTCAAAATCCGGCCAATATTTTTCGACCACCAAAAATTCTGAGTACGCAACCTGCCAGAGCAGATAATTTGAAATTCTCATCTCACCGCCTGTTCTGATTAACAAATCGGGATCAGGAATACTTTTTGTATAAAGCTCAGAGGAAATTATTTCTTCCGATATTTCACTCAACGATATTTCATTAGCTAAAACTTTTTTTGAAATCTTTTTAACGGCGTTGACTATCTCGTCTCTGGAGCCGTAATTAAAGGCTATTTGAAGATTTACACCATTATTGTCTTTGGTCTTTTCCATGGCGTTTGTAAGAATTTTTCGCAATTTGGAATTTAATTTGGACAAATCCCCTATAAATTTAATTACAACCTGATTTTCGTGTAACTCTTTCAGCTCGTTTTTAATCGTATGAGCCAAAAGTTCCATCAGAAAATTAACCTCTTCGGGTTTTCGATTCCAGTTTTCGGTCGAAAAAGCGTATACGGTCAAGTATTTGACCCCAAAATTGTGGCAAGATTTAACCGCTGTTTTAAGAGCATCAACGCCTTTTTTATGTCCGATTGCCGATGGCAAATTGTTTTCCTTTGCCCAGCGGCGATTTCCGTCCATAATTATTGCGACGTGCTGCAATTTTGTTTTTTTAACTATGTCAGCCGTTTTTTCTTTTTCCGCAGTTATCATCTTCAATATTTCACTCTACCTAACAGTAAGATTATAAGCTAAAAAGAAAATATGTAAAATATACAATTACGCTCGTGGATTATAGGTTAATATAGAGAGAATTACTATTCTTTTTAGTCGGGTGTTCTGCATAAGTTATAAAGTGATCTGAAACAGACATAAATTTCTTTCCGGCTTTTTTCGGCCATGTCCAACCTTTCCCCACTATACGTTCTATCAACGTAATGAAGTCCCTTGATTCCTCTTCGTTAATTGTATTTTCCAATCTTGTGTTCATTGAATTAAAGGAATTAACAACCCTTCGTATCAATGCATCATCATTGGGACTAGTTGTAAATTTTCGCACTACTTTTTTTCCCATGAGGTTTGTCGTGGAAGAGGTGATTGAACCCCCAAACGATTGCCCTACGTTCATTTTAGATTGCATAAACTTTTCTCCTATTTTTTCTATTCGGATATTTAAACTCCTGTGAAAAAAAAGTTGCTAGTTTATTTACAAAAATTAACGTTTAATTTTTTTATGCTATTATAATCTAATGATAGAATTGTTGATTTTATACGTTTTGTCTGAAAAAGAATTGACTATGTATGCGGTATTAAAGCATATTTTAGACAATTTTGCCGCGTTTACCCAACCTAGCTTCGGGGCTGTAAAACCTGCCTTGACCCGACTTGAAAATGATGGATTTATTCGCTCCAGAAAAGCAATGTCTGATGGCGGCAAGCTTTCCGGATTTTATTCAGTTACTCAAGAGGGCAGGGAAGAGTTAAAAAAACTTATTCTGAAAAAAGTTTCCGATAATCCTTTGCAATTTCATTCAACCGCCGGAATTAAGCTTTGTTGTGCATCCTATTTGGCTCAGGATGAAAGAAAAGAACTGTTTTTTCAGCTTAAATCGAAGGCTCAGGAACATAAATCCAGTGCCGAAAATACTTTGAACAACCAAAAATCGCTTACTTTTTATCAGCGGATTGTATTAGACAACTCAATGGTTGAATACAAAAATCTGATAACTCTTATTGAAAATCTGGAAAAAGAAAATTTAAAATGAGTGCCATAGTCAATGAAACAAAAACAAATTCAATAGCCGAAAAGTTGGAAATTCAATCCGGAGATGAAATCCTTTCGATTGACGAACAAAAAATGGCCGATTTAATCGATTACAATTTTCTATGCAAAAGCGAGTTTTTAACAATCAAAATAAAAAAGCAAAACGGTGAAATCGAAGAAATTGAGATTGAAAAAGATTTTGATGAAGATTTGGGCATAATTTTTGAGAGTGCTGTTTTTGACAAAATTAAACCCTGTCTGAATAAATGCATTTTTTGCTTTGTTGATCAGCAACCCAAAGGGCTCAGGAAAACTCTTTACATAAAAGACGACGATTACAGACTTTCTTACCTTCAAGGAACTTACGTGACACTCACAAACCTCACGAAAGCAGACAAAGAACGTATTGAGAAGCTCGGGTTGGGGCCATTTTATATTTCTGTGCATACAACAAATCCCGACTTGCGTGTAAAAATGCTTAAAAATCCCAATGCAGCAAAAATTATGGAGCATTTAAAATGGCTTGAAAAAAACCACATTCCTGTACACTTACAAATCGTGCTTTGCCCTAAATACAACGATGATGAAGAGCTTCGCAGAACTTTAAACGACTTTAAAAAACTTAAAAATATTCTTTCAATTGCGATTGTACCCGTCGGGATTACAAAGTTTAGGGAAGGAAGTGAGCTGTTTCCGGTGACAAAAAAGATTGCACAAGAAACAATAAAAATTGTCGATGAATTTAACAAATCAATTAAAAAAAACATAGCTTGCTGTTCGGATGAATTTTGGGGTAAATGCGGTTTAGATGTTCCGGCAAAAGAATATTACGGTAATTTTTCGCAGCTTGAAGACGGAGTGGGTGCCATAAGGCTCTTGCTGGATGATTTAAACAAAGAAAAGAAAAGATTGCCGAAGAGCCTCAGCGTACCCGCAAAAATACTTTTTGCGACTTCAAAACTGGCAAAACCGGCGATTGACGAAATCTCAAAGGAATTAAACAAGATTAACAACCTTAAAGTTGAGGTTGTTGCGGTTAAATCGGCCTACTGGGGGGAAAACATTTCAGTTGCGGGACTTATTACGTCGGGAGACTTGATAAAGGCGATTAAAGAGGCAAAGATGCAAAATCGCAATCCCCTTGTCATGAAAGACTCACCGTTCACTGTTATCATCCCTTCCGTAATGCTTCGCCCGTTTACGCAGGATTTTTTGGACGGCAAAACCCTCGACTATGTCAAAGAAAAAACAGGGTCAGATTTTTTTGTAATTAAAGATTGCTATTCCACAAAAGAAATTGTCGATTTTATTGACCCTAGAAGTTTTTTTGCGGGAAAATAATTCGGCAAAATGTTTAAGCAATTATTTATCGCTTCTTTTGCCAGAGTTTCATCACCTTTTTTGATATAACACGAAGCAAGCATAAAGTGCATCTCCGGGTCGTAATAAAATTTTTCTTTTGCCTTCATTAAATAATTCAGTGCTATTTCAGTGAAGTTATTATACAGCATCACTCTTGCTATGAATTTGTAACTTTCGGGGTTTACCGAATAAAACAGGTCGGCACAGTTAATTATATTTTCCACAAATTGAACTTGTCCGGACTGGATTAGCAAATTCAAATCAATTTCCAAAAAGTTTCTGATTTGGAAGTAAGAAGGAATAACCGAAATGTAACCCTTAATAAACGGAATCAGCTTTTTACCCCAGTTGGCACGAAAATCTTGCTTTGCAATTTTGCAAAATGCTGCGTTAGCACCTTCCAAATCTCCTAAAAGCAAACGGCAATAGCCGTATTCCAATATAAGGTTATTCTGTTCAAAAAAATCCCCAACAGAATAATCCCCCAATAAAACCTTATTTTTAGCGTCTTGATATGACTCTGCATTCATGTTTTTTGTGTTCGTTTCTACTTGTTTTTATCTTTATCTAAATCGAAATTAAAATCAGTCATCATTGAGTTCATTATAACAGCCTGCATTAATTGAGGTGAGTAATTACTGTTGCCGTTTTTGTTTTGTGCCAGCATAAAAGGCAGCATATTCATCATTGCGTTGTTTCCTGATTGGCTGTTTCCGCCCATAAGTGCATTAAGTTGTATTTGTTCAGAATTTTGAATACCCGCTGCTTGTCCGTAAGGGTTAGCGGCAGTGATTTCCTGTGCTTGAGGTTGAGAATAAGGATTAATTCCCGCACTTTTAAGCACTTTTAAAGCCGCTATGACTTCGTCATTGGTTGGTTCTTTTTGGGCAATTTTTTCTCCGGCCGGCTCTGCTTGAGAGCTTTGATTAGAGAAATCTTTAAATTTCTTGAACTCATAACCGTCAGGAGTTCTATCGTTATTTATTTCATTTTTAACTCCCTCTAAGCGTTTTGCATCATAATCCTTTCTAACTTGATCCGATAAGCCGTCAGATGAAGGGGATGCAATAAATTTATCCAAATCTGTATTCCCGCCCGGAGTTGCCTGCAATTGGCATTGGTCAGGAGTTTCCAGGCAACGTTTTCCTGTTGTTGCGTATTCACGAAGAATTGAATTGGTTTTTAGGCTCAAAACCTTAGAGTAGGCACTAATTGCCTGATCTTTTCTTCCGGCCTGAACATAGGACATGGCCATATAATAATAAGCAACCGAATTTGACGGATATCTTGCTATTATGGCCTGACAATCCTGTAAGCAGCCTGTATAGTTGCCTATTTTATATTTTTTTATTGCAATTCTAACCGGAGTACTCAAAGCGGCATTTTTTGCCAAAACACAAGGATTGGCTTGAGAAAATACCAATAAAAACGCTATTAAATACAAAAACTTTCTCTTCATTTGAAAACTTCCTTCTATTCTAATATTAACAATTATTTTTTAAAAATCAAGTTACTGTTTAATTATAATGCATTCCCCCCCTTATTGCTCTGCCCCAAATGGATGATTTTTTACAGCACCGCCGCCAAAACCATCAGCAAAATGGCACCAATCTGCATCGCTGCCGACATATGCTGAGAAAATGTGTTGCCGTCATATTTTGTTGAAGTTTTTTTGGCCTGATATGCACTTGCAACCCTATCCAGCCTGGTTTGCTCATCATCATCGGCGAACGTGGACTTGAAAACCTTTAATTCTAACCTCGATAGCCTGTTTGGTATAGTGTCATTCGGAAATGTTCTTTTTAAAACTGATTTTTCCAAAGCTCCTAATGAAATATCCAAATCCGAATTTGAGTCATACTCATCAAGAACACTGTTGTGAGAATTATAACTCGGCTGAGTATAGCTTGGAGTCCCAAAATAACCCTGTTGCGGCGGCAAATTTTGTGTAATTATATCATCACCGGACACATCTGAATATTCATCCTCCTGTGCCGGTTCAGCGGTATCTGCGGGGTTTTCCCGCATTAATGCCGATTTCAGTCTTTCCACTCTGGAATTCAGGTCATCATTGTATGTTTTTTTGAAAACATTTTGCTCTAAATTTGCAAGCCTTTGATTTATATCGGCAGTCTTGAATTCTTTATTAAAAACTGCTTTCTCCAAAGTATTAACAATGGGGTAATTTACGCTGCTGTCGGCTTTTGGGGGTTTTTCTCCGTAAATATCTTCCTCTTCCGCAAAAGTATCCTTCTTAGGTTTAATTTCCTGCCCGATTAAATCGGCAGATAAATCAGCCGATAATTTTCCTACTCTTTGGGCAACAGGACTGGAAGAAGCCTGACCATAAACGACTTCTTCCAAACGTTTTAGCCTTGCATCATCACTTTGTGTGCTGTAATCCACCCCGAACAGAGATTTCTCCATCGTCGTGAGCGAAGCGGAAAATTGGCTCTGGGCAATACATTTAACCCCCAAAAGCCAAAACATAAATATAAAAATTAATATCCCAAATCGTTTCATGGACTGCCCCATCATCAGAATATTAATTTTTGACGTAAAAAACCATTACTCAATGGTTTTATTCAAAAAGAAAAAACCTAATCACAATTGCGTACGACGAAAGTAGGATAAAAAGCTAAAACTCAATGCCTTCTCTTGCAATAATTCCCGTATCCCAGTAGTGTTTTACAGGTTTGATTTCCGAAACCAGATGTGCGATTTCAATTGCCTTGGGGTGTGCGTTTCTGCCAGTCAAAACAATTTCCATGGTTTGAGGTTTATTTTTCAAAATATCCACAACTTCATCGACATCAAGTATTTTTAGGTCGATTGCAATATTAATCTCGTCTAAAATAATTAATTGGTATTCGTTATTTTGAATGGCTTTTTTGGCAATTTCCCAGCCCCGCTTAATTTCCTTTTCATCGTCCTCGCATTTGTTATGGGAGTAAACGATTCTGTCCAATCCGGCTTGAACGATTGTTAAATTATTTTTAATCTCGGAGGACAAATTTCTAAACGAGGTCAATTCTCCGTAATTGTCGCCGCCCTTGGTAAACATAACAACAAGGACCTTCCATTTTCTGCCCAAAGCTCTCATTGCAAGACCAAGTGAAGCTGTGGTTTTGCCTTTGCCGTTTCCTGTATAAATTTGAATATACCCATGCTGTTCCCAGCTCGGGTTAATCAAATCAGCATTTTTTGAAATTATATTAACTTTTTTAACCATTCAACCCTTCAACCTTTCAACCCTTCAAACTTTATTATATATTAAAAAAATGCAAGAGAAAGAAAATTTAAGAAAAAAAGCAAAGGAAATCAGAAAGTCGCTTGATATTGAAAAAATAAGCGAAAAGATTGTTGACAGCATTTCAAGGCTGGAAGTATACAAAAAAGCCCAACACGTAATGATTTTTTATCCGCTGGGGCATGAAGTTAATCTTTTGGGACTTTTGTCGAAAAATGGCGGCAAAAATTTTTATCTGCCAAAAGTTAAAGGTAAAGAATTACTTGTTTGTCCTTACAAAACCGGTGATGAATTGACCGTTTCAAAATTTAAAACCAAAGAACCGACAACCCCGCCCGTTGATTCAAATATTCCGGATATAATTTTTGTGCCGGCTCTCATGGCAGACAGGAGCTTAAACCGATTAGGTTACGGCGGAGGATTTTACGACAGATTTTTATCAAAAAAACGGTCGGGAACTGCAAATTCTACAAAAATTGTCGCAATACCAAGTGCTTTGGTTGTGGATGAACTGCCCTCAGAAAGCTTTGACGCAAAAATAGATATAGTAATTACGGAGAGGTAATTTTATTGCATTATCTCAAAGCTATGTTATAATCAATTTATGAATATAGTTAATCTGATTAAAGAATTTAACAATCTGGTAAGCCGAAAATTTTCTGATTTTAAGGGAATTTATCTTTTTGGCTCACGTGCGACGGGCAAAGCCAAAAAAGAAAGTGATGTCGACTTGGTATTGATGTTTAACGAAATAAATAAAACTAAAAAATATGAAATTTATGATATTTTAAGTGATTTAATGTTTAAATATGATATCTTTATAGATATTCAAATTATGGATGAGGCAAAATTAAAATTCAATCCATATTTTCATGAGCAGGTTACAAGCAAGGGTAAATTTTATGGAGCAACATAAACAACTTTTTATAAATAATTTTTGGGAAAAATCCAAATTGGCTCTTATTGAGGCCAGAAAAAACATTGATACGGATAGTCTAATGTCCGCTCAAAACAGGATTTATTATTCAATTTTTTATAGTGTAGTTTCCCTAGGATATGTTGAAGGTTTTACAACTTCAAAACATTCCACGCTTATGGGATGGTTCAACAAAGTTTTTATTCATCAAAATAAAATATTTGACAAAAAGCTCTTTAAAATATATGAAAATTCTTTTGCTAACCGTATGGATAGTGATTATTCATACTGTACTGAGTTCGATAAAGAAGAAATCGAATCAAATTATGAAGATGCAAAATTTTTCATCAACGAAGTCGAAATTTATTTAAAATCCAAAGACATTTTAAAGTAAATTTTTAAACATTTACGCATTAAACAGTCCGTAAAGCCTGTCTTTTATATCCTCTTCCTCAAGCTCTTCCGTTAAACGATTTAAGTCCAATGCCATCTGGTAGTAACCCGCAGCTTCATTATTTTTATCCAAAGCCTGAGCTGCACGTCCCGCATTAAAATATGCCAGAGTATAGTTGGGATTTAGTTCGATTGCTGTTTTAAAATACGAAAGTGCCTCATCCGGAACACCTATTCCGTCGAGATAGATAACACCCAAGTTATTATGAGCTATATCGTAATCGGGATTTAATTCAATAGCACGGTGATAGGCAACTATTGCCTCCTCCATGTAATCCTTTTCCCAAAGTGCAATTCCGGCCTTTGAATAGGCATGGTAATCATCAGGATTAATACTTATGGAATCACAGTAGGTTCTTATGGCCTTGTCCAAATCGTTTTCAGCCATATATAAGTCGCCGAGCGAGAGATGAATTTCGCTGTTTTCCGGATCCAAAATAATCCCCGCCTGAAAGGATGCTATTGCTGCCTCGTAGTTGTTTTTTATCTGAAAATATATGGCTCCAAGTGCCTGACAAACTATTGCCGTCCATTTTTTGTCGGGGTTTAGTTTGATTGCCTTTTGGTAATATTCAATTGCTTCATCGTAAAGTTCGGCCTGAACAAAAGCATAAGCCAAAGAGTTGTTGTAAAAAGGATTTTCGCTGTCCTGCTCTAATGCAAGCTTGAATGCTGACATTGCATGGATTTTGTCAGATTTTTTCAGGTATAAATGACCCAATTCGTAATAAATCGGAGCTGTGTTTTCTTCAATTTCCAGCAGTTTGTTATAGTAATCGACAGCTATATCAATGTTCTCAGGGAAGAATGTTTGAGTAACAGTTGCCAGTTTTACCAGAACATCCCGACTGTTGGGATTTGCTTCCAAGGCTTTTTTGTAATAATCAACAGCTGAATCCATTTTGTTTTTTCTCACGCAAATATCAGCTATTTTATGATAAAAAACTTCATCCCGCTGGGTACTTTGAACAGCTTTTTTGTAAACTTTAACGGCTGTATCGTAGTTGTTAAAGCGTTCAAAAGTTTCACCGCATGATTTGTAATACAATACGGAAAATGCTTCGGTAAAATTACAGTAAAGCATTTTTAAAAATGTAAAATCCCAAACAAAAGTCAGGCTCCCCGTAACCAGATAATAAAGACACTTTGCAAATTCTCTTATCGTAACCCTTTCGGCACTCATTTTTTGTAGAATTGATAAAGATAAAATTAACCTTGGGCGTGAAGAATTGATTCCGCCTATTTTTATAGCATTTTTAAATTCTTCTTCTGCCGATTTATAATCGTTGGATAATTTCATAAAATAGCCGGTATAAATATGGGCATTAATATTTTTAGGTGCAAGCGAAATGGCTGTTTTACATTGTTCAATGGCTGTTTGCAGACCTATCTGGCCATTTTCCCACATCAAACTTGCAAGCCTGTAATAACTCTCCGGCATGCTTGGGTCCAACTTAATCGCATCAACGTAATATTCTATTGCAGATTGCAAGTCTTGCTCCTGCAATTTTAATAAATATCTTTCGTGTGATTCTCTTGCTTTTTCTAATGATTCCTGTGCTTTTTCTAAATTAAGTGTCAAATTTGAACGTATAAGGGTTTGTTCGAGCATGAATTACTCCTAGTGCAAAATGTCTAACCTATTTTTGGTCGTCATTGCGAAACAAAACTTAACGTTTTTGTGAAAAAATACGTCAAAAGGATGACAATATAGAAAGAACACATTTACTGGGGGCTGTTGACACAAAAAAGTAAACAGCCCCTAGCAAAAAAAAATATTTTCGGGTTTTAGTATAAATAGTCATGCCCGAAATGTTGAGAAATGTAATACAAAATATATATTTCTTGACAAAAAGTACATTTTGCTAATATCATGTAAGTAAGTATATAGTGGTGAGGTTTTATGAAAAGTTCAACGTTAAGAAGATCAAATTTATCCAAAGAAAGAATGTTATTTCTGGAAGAATTATCAAGGAACAGAAAACAGCCTTATGATGCGTCTCCGGGTGTCTATGTTCGTCCAAACAAGGAAAAAGAATTAGATGTCTTGTGGCAAAACTTCAGGGTAAGCCAAAAAGAAGATAAATCTCCGGGTATTTATCTTGCAACAGGTTTTATTGCCGGTGCCATTGCAATGCTGATTATGACAACTTTGTTAAGTTTTTCTGTTCGGGGAACCGATTCGCAAGATTTTGCAGCAACTCCTAAGGTCAAGGAAAAGGCCAGATTGACCTTTATTCCTGCCGATAAATCAGGCAATGCCCCTGCTGTTGCTAAAGGAAGCGAGTCTTATACCGTTAAAGACGGCGACACTTTGGAAAGCATAATAATTCAATTTTACGGTAAATTTGACCCGTCAAAAGTAGAAAAGATAAAACAAGCTAATAAAATGGCAAATCCAAACAGCCTGAAAATCGGTCAGGGTTTAATTATTCCTATGGAATAAGGTTGCATTGAAATATTTGAAAGGCTTTGCTTCTGTTGGTACGGCCTCTTTGTCATGTTGAGAAATATTGCCGAAATAAAACAAATAATTTTTTAATTAAATTGTTTATTTTATAATTGGGTTGACGAATAAAGAGGAGAGAATATGGAACTCGAAATAATAAAACAAGTTGACCCGCAGGTTGCGGAATATATTGAAAAAGAACTTAAAAGACAACAAACAACAATCGAGCTTATTGCAAGCGAAAATTTTACGTCACGTGCGGTTATGGCTGCTTGCGGAACGGTTTTGACAAATAAATATGCCGAAGGTAAGCCTCACAAAAGATTTTATAACGGTTGTGAAAATGTTGACTTTATAGAAGAATTGGCTCAAGAAAGAGCGAAAAAACTTTTTAACGTCGCCCATGCAAACGTTCAGCCGCACAGCGGAGCTCAGGCAAACATGGCCGTGTTTTTGTATGCCCTAAAACTCGGCGATACGATTATGGGCATGGATTTATCTAACGGCGGACACCTTTCTCACGGTTCACCGGTTAATTTTTCAGGCATGTACTTTAATGTTGTAAGCTACGGTGTTGATGCACAGGGCTGTATAGATTACGATGAAGTCCAAAAACTCGCTCAACAGCACAAGCCGAAGATGATAATTTGCGGGGCAAGCAACTACTCAAAAATAATTGATTTTAAAAGGTTTAGAGAAATTGCTGACAGCATCGGTGCTTACCTGATGGCTGATATTGCTCACATTGCCGGACTTGTGATTGGGGGGGTTCATCCTTCACCTGCCGGCTATGCCCATTTTATAACGACCACTACGCACAAATCTCTTAGAGGTCCACGCGGCGGAATTATCATGTGCGACGAAGAGCATGCCGCAGGTATCGACAAGGCTGTTTTCCCCGGAGTGCAGGGCGGACCGTTGGAACACATTATCGCCGGAAAAGCCATTGCCCTTTTGGAAGCTTCCAAACCTGAATTTAAAACTTATGCAGAGCAAATTGTTAAAAACGCAAAGGCTCTGGCTATGGAGCTTATGGCGGAAGCAATGGATATTGTCGGCGGCTGTACAGAAAACCACTTGATGACTCTTGATTTAAGGAAATACAACAAAACAGGCAAAGATATTGCTAATGTTTTAGAAAAAGTCGGAATCACCGCAAACAAAAACACTGTTCCGAACGACCCTCAAAGTCCTTTTGTTACAAGCGGAATAAGGCTTGGAACGCCCGCAATCACTACAAGAGGGTTTAAGGAAGAGGACATGAGAGAAGTTGCTAAAATTATTGCATCCGCAGTATTTTCGTCGGATAATGAACTGGGATTAATGAATCTTAAAGAACGCTCATTGAAGTTATGTTCTAAATACCCGCTATATTAAAGGAGAACTAAAATTATAATCAAGTTATCAGAAGCACATGTTGTCGGAGCAATAATATCCTATCTTTTAGGGGTATTTATCGTGCCTTTGGTAATAGCATATTCGAAAAAACAGGGGTTAATTGATAAGCCGAACGAAAGAAAAATTCACAAAAAACCAATCTCGAGGTTGGGCGGAATTGCCATTTTTGCAAGCACAATGCTGACTTTTTTGTTTCTGGTATTTTTAAGTTATTATCCTTATGGAAGTTTGCTTTCCGGTATTTTGCTCGGAAGCTCGCTGATGTTTTTGCTCGGACTAATTGACGATATTTACACGTTGAAAGCAAAATTCAAATTATTTATTCAAATAGTTATTGCCTCGTTGGTTTATTTATTGGGCGTAAAAATAGATTCAATTATAAACCCCTTTGGGGGCGTAATTTTGTTGGGGCATTTTTCATACCTGATAACCGTTTTGTGGATAGTCGGAATCAGCAATGCCGTGAACTTTATTGACGGTGTAGACGGGCTTGCCGGCTCTGTTATTACAGTAAACTCAATAACTCTGGGGATAATTGCCGTCGCTATGGTACCCCCGAATCCGATAAGTGCCTTAATTGCATTTATTTTGGCCGGTTCAATGCTGGCGTTTTTGACTTACAATTTCAATCCGGCGAAAATCTTTATGGGTGATTCGGGAGCCTTGTTCTCCGGCTTTTTGCTTGCCACTCTTTCGATTACCGGAGTTATGAAAGCCGCCGCTCTGGCAATTATTCTTCCGTTTGTGGTTTTGGCCGTTCCTATCATTGATATTACTTATTCAAGTCTGAGAAGGATTTCTAAAGGAAAGTCGCCGTTTGTCGCAGATGCCGAACACATTCACCATAAATTGTTAAAAGCCGGTTTTAGCCAAAATATGACCGTTGCAATTTTGACTTCAATTGCCATCGTTGCCGGTGCAATCGCATCTTATTTTGTGGGTTCTATTAAGCACTACGTCTATTATATAATGGCTCTCGTTTTCATTATGTTTGCCCTAAATATCGCAAATCTATTGACAAAAAAGTAAATATATGTTATATATGATAAAAATTTGAGCGAAAATGCGTTTAGAAGATTTTTATTATTAAATTATAGAGAAAGCTTTAATAATTTGTTACAGACTTAGTTAAGTAAAGGTTTATTAACTATGGCAATAGATGCGGTACAAAATAATAATTCAGGCAGAATTAGCGTCCTTGGTTCGGCAGTTTTCGGCGGATTGGCAGGATACTCTTTAAAATGGGCTTTGCCGGTTACTTCTCAAGAAAAAAAAGGTGATTATTTTGAATCTAAAACAGAAGAAATCAGAACCAATGTAAGAGCAGCGAAGTCGAAAGCCATAGGCGGTATTAAAGATTTGCCTGTCAAAGATGAAGCTGCTGAAAATCTTTTGAGCCTGCTTGATGGAATCAATTTCCGCTACACTGCACTTAAAGCTAAAAATCTTCCCGAAGAATCTGTCCATAAAATAATGGAGTTAAAAGCGGGTGTTGATTATGAGGCACGAAAGGTTTTGATTGTCGGAATAGAAGAGAGAACGGCTTACCTTAAAAAAATGAGGCCTACCAACCCCTTTGTTCTTATAGGTGCCTGTATAGCCTTAATGTTCGCCCTTCTTCATAATGCGATTAACCAAAATTCACCCGAAGAAGCTTAGCCTTTAGGTTATCGTGTAAACTTTTCTGTAATATAGCATTGCTCCGATAATAAATAACACAAGATTTGCCATCCATGCTGCGAAAAATGGTGAAATAGAGTCTGCTTCTCCAAAGGATATTGACAAAGCTCTTATCAGATAGTAGGTGAAAATTATCAGGATGCTGAATAAAAATCCGCGATTGTATCTAACTCTCGGCGGAGTTATTGCAAGCGGAACGCCGAGCAAAACAAGTACTATCGTTGTTATCGGAAGTGCTATTTTATCATAAAGTGCGACCAGATAAATATTTTTTTCGGCACTTATTTTATTTTGGTTTTGTATCATATATTTAACCAAAGATACAAAATTGTGTTCTTTTGCCACATTCTGGCTAAGTTCTTTCGACAGGTCAATTCCGAATTGTGCCACCGAATTTTCAAAGAAGGTCGTGTTAAGAATTTTTCCTTCCTGAGCGACAGTGTAAATTGCCCCCCTGTTAAACTGCCATCCCGAAGGCGAAGTTGACCCGTCCTGTGCCTGAAGTACCTGAATTGTATCGGGCTTTGATAAGTCCAGGACCGTAATGTTATGTAATGTTTTGTTTTTGCAATGTCCAACATAAAAAAGCCGCTTCAGGGACCCGTTGTCTTTCAATTCTTTAAAAATAAAGTTCTGCTTGCCTTCTGGAATATTTTTTTGTCCTAACGCCCATAGAGCCAAATCTTTGGACTGTTTAGTCGTAACCGGAACTATTGTTTCGTTGATGAAAAAACTGGCAATTGACATTATCAGGGCAAAGATGAAGATAGGTTTTGCAATCCTGTTTAGGCCGATTCCGCAAGAACGCATCACGGTAATCTCAGAGGCCAGACTTAAATTGTTCAAAGTCATTACGGTTGCGAGCAAAACCCCCATCGGTATCGTCATTACAAAAACAGACGGCAAATTCAAAATGATTATCATCAGAGCAACCTTGAAAGGTATTCCGTAAAGCGAAATCTGCTTAATCAGCGTAATGAAGGTATCTGAAGCGAAAATTATTGAAGTAAAAATAAAAACACCCATAATGAATATCTCAATAACTTGCTTTAATATGTACCTGTCCAACAAGGTCATTTTTTTGAATAATCCGTTCATAAGACTATTTTATATGAAAAATAACTCAAAGCAAATAGTTGTACTGTACTTTTTCTTAGGGCAAGAATATTAAAAATATTAAGCGAAAAAGTAGGATGGACAAAACTCATATCAAGTTGCGATCAAGATACGTCATCCTGAACTCGTTTCAGGATCGCAAAAGCGAACGACTATGCGATGCTGAAATAAATTCAGCATGACGTGAGGGTGATGGGTTAATTGCAACTTGATATGAGTTTTACCCATCAACAATAAATGTTTTTACAACAATTGCCGCGTGGGCAAACTTAGCACAAAAACAGTGAAAAGCTACGCCAGACGTACATGCCCACCCTACGGCGGAACTTGTATTTATTATTTAGAATTTCAAAAGTACTTTTAGCGTATTTTTTTCTTTATTTTTTTCAAACGCTTCGATTGCATTATCTATGCTGTAAATTCCAGAAATCAAAGGACTAAAGTCCACTTTCTCAGACGCCAGCAGTCTTAATGCCGGTGCGAAACGCCCGCAACGTGAGCCTTGTACTCTTATTTCGTCGATTACAATAGGTGCAAGATTAAATTCCTTTGAAGCCGCAACCGTACTTTTCAAAACAAGAGTTCCTCTTGGTTTTGTTAAGGCCAAAGCTGTTTCAAATCCCGAAATTGAGCCGGTTGCTTCAATTACAAAATCCCATTCTTTTTTGATGTCCAAATCGGCCAGTAATTTTGTTTGAACCCCCTGCTCTTTAGCTATATCAAGCTTGTTTTGATGTTTTCCGACTAAAAGCACATCAATATTGCTCGCATTAAGTGCCAAAGCCGTTGTAAGGCCGAGCTTTCCATCTCCCAAAATAACTACTTTTTGAATTGGCTGAATGTGCAGCTGCTCAAGGATTTCAAGGCCGGCGGCCAGAGGTTCTGCAAATACCGCTTGCTCATCTGAAACATTTTTTGGGACTTCAAGCAAAGTATTAAAAGGCATGGCCAAATATTGTGCAAAACAGCCGTCTTTTTGCCAAATTCCCAGTGTTTGACGGTTAAAACAGTGCCTTTCAAGCCCCTGATGACACCATTCGCAATTGCCGCAGGCACAGTTAATCTCGCCAATGACCCGTTTTCCTAAAAGCGATTTGTCTTCGTCGTTAATTTCTTCCACGACCCCGACAAATTCGTGGCCTAAAATTCCCTTGTATCCCATATAACCTTTGGTAATTTCGTAATCCGTGTTACAAATTCCCGCCAAAGTTATTCTAATCAACGCCTCACCTTTTTTCGGCTCGGGTTTTTTATAATCGCTTACTAATTTTAATTCCTCGTCAAATACAACCGCTTTCATCTTTTTCTCCATTTTTTCATATCTCATCCAAAATTTCTACCGTATAGTCATTCGTCACTTCTTCTCTTGCTATAACCTTTATATCCCCGATGAACTGGGCCAAAATCATAAAAGTAATATGCCTTATTCCTATCGATGTGAGAATTGCCAAATTGTCCAAATCCAACCCATATTTCTTGGCTTTTTTGAATATTGAATTGGCTATCGATTTGACTTTTCTGCCGTCAATTTTTATTATCTCACTGTTGGAATCCAATTTGTCGAACAGGTTTTTTTGAGTTTTTTCAGACAGTTCTAAAACCTGAATTACGCCATCCTCATTGGAAACTTTCTTACTGATATACCGGCTAAGAGAAAGCCTTATTTTGTCGAGCAAGTTCTCTTTTGAGGTTTCGTCCGAAAAATCGTTTATTTTTTCAAAAATATAAACAATGTCCTTAATGGAAACCTCTTCTCTGAGCAAATTTACCAGAATGTATCTTAATTCCGCAACCGAAACAAAGTCAGGAATAATGTTTTCTATCAGAAACAAATTTTTCTCGCCAACTATTTCCGTATAACGGTTTATGTCTTCATAATCGAGCAATTCGTCAATGTTTTTTATTAAAGTGCGTTCCAAAATTCTAGCAACAAATTCCGAAGGTTTCAGCCCGTTTTGCCAAAAAGCTTTTGTCTTTTTTTCTTCAATCCAGACGATTTTCCTGCCGGTAATTTCATCGACCGAATAAATCGCCCCTTTTTGTTTTTTATCCAATTGCAAATCATCCAAAAAGAACATCAAATAATTCGGATAGACAAAAGAATTAACAACCTCAAGGCCTCTGACTTTTATGCTGAATTCGTACGGAGTCAATTTGTCGTCATCTTCAAAAATAATTTTGGGAACCACATACCCTAACTCCTCGGCGAGTTTTTGCCTTACTTTTACTGTTTCGGCAATCAAAACTCCTCCGGCGTCAGGATTAACAAGGTCCAAAGTCTCTTCGCTCAGGCTGATTGACAGTTTTTCCTGACCGACTTTTGAATACATCGCCTCTGGAGAAATCGTTTTTATCAAATTTTGTCTCAATTCGTCCAGTTCTTTTAACCCCTTGGACATTTCATCATTTAAATGTTTTCGGTTTTTAGAAATAGGGGCTTCAGATTGGGCTTCAAGCTGGGTTTTAATCTTGGCTATTTTTTTTCTTTGCTCTTTAATTTTTTCCTGAATTTCTTTGCAGGATTCATAAGGTGAAAAATTAGAGGAAAGCATTTTTTCCATCCGGCTCTTAAAGGTCGTTATATTTACGACGTCGTCCTCTTCTGCATCTTTTTCAGGGGCATTTTCAGATGCAAAAATGCAGTTGTACTGAAATCCGTCGTCAGTTTCAACTTCGTGCATACTGTATAAATCCCAACCTTCTTGAGACATTTCATTAAGCAAATTTTCAAGTGCCTTTGTATTGTCACTCGGAACTGATTTTATTATATATTGCATTTTTAATCCTTTGTACATATTTTACCTTATAATTTTGTAAATTAAATCTGTTTTTTAGGCAACGTATTTGTCTATCGCTTCTTTAATTACTTGATTTATGCTCGTTTTATTTTGTTCTGCCGCAATGGCTGCCTTTTGATGAAGGTCACGGCCTATTCTTATATTCAGACTTCCTTTAAATGGCTTTTCAAGTTCCAGCTTCATCTCTTTGCATGTATTAATGTAATCATCAACAGCCTCGTAAAAAGCTGATTTTAGCTCATCGACACTTTGCCCCTCAAAAAGTACTAACGCTTTTATTCCTAAAATTTTTCCATAAAAAACGTTATCATCTCCGCTGTATTCCACGGAGCCAAAATAATCTTTATATTCAAGAACATTTTTCATAATAATTTTTCCTTTTTAAATAATATGGGCATTTTTTCATTATATTATAACATATTTGTTCTAAAATGCAACTATTTTTCAGTTGCTATTTTATAATTTTGTAAATTAAATCTGTTTTTTCAGGCTTTTGAGCCGAAAGCTCAAAAGCCTCGTTACAGTTTTTCTCTGCCAATTTTGTTTTTTCCTCATCGTTGGAATAAATGGTGTAGAGCGTTTCACCTTGTTTGCAAAATTCACCGTGCTTTTTGTTTAAATAAATTCCCACGCTGTAATCTATTTCGTCTGTTTTTTTCTCACGGCCTGCACCCAAAAGTTTGCATGCGTAGGCAATTTTGTAAGCATCTATTTTACTAATGAATTGATGGGCTGAATCCCCTCCTACTTTTACTTCAACTTTATATTTCGCTTGAGGAAATTTTGAGTAATCTTCAACTACCTTAGGATTTCCGCGTTGAGCGGTAATGAGTTCTTTGAATTTTTCAAGTGCCTTGCCTGATTTCACAACCTCTTTTAAGTATTCTTTTGCTTTTTGAGTGTCATCAAATTTTCCTACTTGAACAAGTGCAATTGCGGCAAAATCGTAGGTTAATGTGGATAAGTCATCCCCACAATTACCCCCACATTTACCCCCTTTTAGGAATTCAATTGATTCAATAACTTCCAAAGAGTTCCCCACGGCTCTGCCAAGGGGTTCTTCCATTGACGTCACGACTGCTGTAATTGATTTATTAAGTTTTTTGCCGATATTTACCATTAATTTCGACAATTTAACGGCATCTTCAGGTGTTTTTACAAACGCTCCCGAACCGTATTTTACGTCAAGAATTATGTTATCTGCTCCCGAGGCAACTTTTTTTGATACGACAGAAGAGGCAATCAAAGGCATGCTGTCGACGGTTGCCGTTACATCTCTTAGGGCGTAAAGTTTTCCGTCAGCAGGCGTAAGCTTTTGGGTTTGAGAGGCGATTGCAACATTAATTTTTTTAACCTGCTCAATTATTTGTTCAATAGACAAATTAGTGCTAAATCCCGGAATTGATTCAAGTTTGTCAATTGTTCCGCCGGTATGACCCAGCCCCTTGCCTGAAAGCTTTGCAACAGGAATTCCGCAGGCTGCAAGGAGAGGGATTAGGGTCAAAGTGACCTTATCGCCGACCCCGCCGGTGGAATGTTTGTCCACAACGTCTTTTGCAAGCTCTTTTAAATCAATTATATCACCTGATTTTATCAAAGCTTCAGTTAAAAAGGCCGTTTCATCGTCGGTCATGCCGTTGAAATAGACAGCCATAAGCCACGCTGAAATTTGATAATCCGAAGCAGAGCCATCCATTAAAGAATTAATCAAAAAATCAATTTCTTCCTTTGAATGAACTCCATTGTGCTTTTTTTTGTCTATTAAATCAACGATACGCATAGCCGAGGTTGAATGGTCGAATGGTCGAATGTTTGAACGGGTAATATAAACCATTCAACTTATTGACTTATCGACTTATCAACTATTTCCCTCCGTTGAGTTTTTGAATAACCAAATCGCTAATATCGATTCCGCCGACAAAAATTATTCTGAAATCGACTATTGCGTCAAGTTTTTGCTCAATAAGCACCTGTTTCGCAGCATCCTGAATTTTGTTATAAACCGCTTCTTCCTTTTGTGCTTTTAAATTTAAATAAGCGTCTTGCTTAACTTTAAATTCTTTTGCTGTTTTTTCTTCAAAATTTTTCTTTTTCACAGGAGTATCAAGAGCTTTGAACTCTTTTTCCTTATCAACCAAATACTGCTGCAACTCAAGTCCTTTTGCGTCAACTTCCTTAATCGCATCTTTTGCAAAAGAATAGTTGTCCTGAATTTTTTTGTAGTTGATAAATCCAATTCCGTCTGCCTGTGCAACTCCGCCAAACGACGTCAAAACCATTACCAAAACGGTTAAGACCATAATTTTAATTTTGTTCATAATGCCTCCTTTTTAGTTGAACCCTCATTAGTACATCATATCACCAACACCGAAAGTAAAGTATCCTTTCGAACCGCTGGACCCAGGATTGACGATTGGAACACCATAATCAACCGACAGTGGACCCATTCCCGGTATGTAAACTTTCAGCCCGACACCCGCTGTAATAGCCTGCATAGGTCTGTCATATATTATATCCGTCACAGTAGGATTAAATATTTTACCCGCATCGACAAAGAATGTCATTCTTACGTTGTCTAAGAATTGAACTTTCAGCTTATCCAAAAACGGAATAGGGGTCGCCAATTCGACAGAACCCATCACAAAGGCATCGCCTGTTCCGACGCCGCTCATCCTGAAACCTCTTATCGAGTAAGGGCCGCCTAAGCGGTAAGCCATAACTTCAGGCATTTCACCGTTAATTTTTCCTCCTGCTTTAGCCAGAAACGATAATGATGACTTTTTGCCGATAGGTACGTATTTTTTAATCGATCCTGTTAACTTACCGTAAGTGTTGTCAAATCCCGCAAGATCAAGTGCTTCATCAATCCGAACATTGGCCAAAACACCGTTTCTAGGGTTTACGGCCGTGTCTCTTGTGTCATAAATCAAGCCCGGACTTAAAGACAAGAAAGTTCCGCCCTCAAGTTGCTTCGCACGCTCGGAAATCGGAACATTGTGTGATGCGTAAAGTCCTGCAATTGTATCATAGTCGCCTTCTCTGACGTTAACATTTTCTAACCCGAGCGAAAATGTACTTGTTAAATTTTTATTGTTTTTCACTTTATGTGCAATGGTCGCTTCCGCACCCACTCTTCTTTCTATTGCCAGCGGAATCTGATAACTGCCGAAATCTCTAAAGAAAAGTTTGCTCATCAAAGAGTTATCCGCATTTAAAAAATACGGCTCATAAAAACTCAATTCAGCTTGTATATTCATGTGGTTTATTATCGAAGAATCGTTCAGAACTACTCCCGAACCGGCTAATATGTTTAAGCCGACTCTCTGGTTAAGTCCTCTGAAATTGTTATCGGCAATCCCTACCGAGCCGAAAATACCCGTTGCCGAATCAAGCCCGCCGCCGATGGAAACCGATGCGGTTCTTTGCTCTTCGACCTCAATTGTGACATCATACTTGTCCGGAACATCTTCGGATGGTTCTATATCTCTTTTGACATCCTTGTATGCCTGCGTAGCGTACAATCTTACCAAATCTTCCCTTATCAGATTTTCGTTATAAACGGTTCCTGCTTCAGTCAAAATATTTCTCGCGATAACATAATCTTTTGTTTTTTCGTTTCCGGAAATCAGAATTTTATTAATTTCACCCTCATTTACGTGAATATTAATTGTTCCGTCGGGATCGTCGTAAAGAGAATCAACACGGGCTAAAATATAGCCCTTTGAGCCATAACATTCTTGAATTTTTTGTATAGCCGTATTTATATCCGCTATGTTCTGCGGCTCACCTTCCAGAGGTGTCATGTAAGACAAAATTTCGTCAGTTGAAACAACGGAGTTCCCCTCAACCGTAACGTCTGTTATAGGTGCATTTTCTTCCAAAACTATTTTTAAAGTAATCGAACCGTCAGGGTTTTGTATCGGAATTGCTTTCATTTTTTCGGTGAAAAACCCCATCTTGTAAATGTTTTTCAGGTCATTTTGAACCATATCACGGCTATATTCATCTCCACGCTGAAGCTGGAGCCTGTTCAAAACGTACTCGGGCTTAATGACATTGGTTCCTTCTACCTCAATATCTTTTATGTAAACAGCATCCTGAACAATTTCCTTAGTCGATGTTTTGGTATCTTTAACTACTTTTACTTCGACATCAGACTGCGTTTGCAGGTCAGAAGGCTGTACCTCACCCGCCCAAGAAGCTGAAGCAGTAATTATAACTGCAAACAAAAATAGTAGTACTTTTGTTGTTTTATAAATTGAGTTAAAAACCCTCATCTTCCCCCTAGAAATAAGCCAATAACAATTTCTATTTATTTGCTAAAATTCCTCGCTCATTATCCCGACGTAAAGTATTTTCTATGACTATTATAACCCAAAATCCCTACAAAGAAAAATAATATTCAAATACTTAATAGAATGTTTACAAAGGAAAAAGTGACCAGGTGATTAAGCTACTAAGTGCAATAAAAAACCCATTTATACAAAATGTTGAACTCGGAAGCCGAAACCAAAATTATCCGCATTGAAAACTATTTTGTATAAACTGTGCTACAAAATAAACATAGTAACGCTTAAAAAGGCTGCTTAATTTTTCAATTTAATTATTTCACAACTTCAAAGCCAAAATCTTCTTTCCAGGTCTGGAATCCGCCGTCAAGTTCCATTACCGGATAGCCGTTTTGGGCCAAGGTGAGTGCTGCCGCCGCTGCAAGATGGCATTGCTGGTTGTAACAGCAGATAACATGAATGTCACCCTTTGAAAGCTCTGCCAATCTGGCTTTTAATTCTTCTTTGGGGATTGAAATTGCTTCAGGGATATGTCCTTCATCAAAGTCTTCTTTTCTTCTTACGTCAATTAATTTAACTTTTTTGTCGGCAAGCATTTTTTTAAGCTCAACCGGCCCCAATGTAAATGCGAGTTTCTCCGCAAAAAAGCCTTCCGCCACCTGCGTATCACGCCTTATTTTATCTATGTATTCACTCATTTTAAATTTCTCCTTTTTAAGTCATCATTTGAATTATTATACTTTAAAAGTTAAATTACATTACCCTTTTGTTTAATTATTGCCAAATCCCGCTAATATTGTCGCTTTTACACTATTTAGTTTTGTAAATTTCTTGCTACAAAAGGGCTATAGGCACTTGAGAAAAATATGAATTTATGTTACAATAGTAGTAGGAGATTTCAGGTAAAAGTTTACAAAGGATCTTCCAGAGTGTTACTCCCCCAAGCGGGCCGCACAGAAAAGTTAAGAATATACAAGGACCCTCCGACCACTCTACAACAAAAAGGTATCTGGTTACTGCTACAAATTTGGTGACTAAGATGGATACCCTAATTTTACAACCCAAGCATCTTTCAAAACTAATCGCAAATACTTTAAATATTTCGATAGTTATGGGACTGCTATTTTCTCAGCACATTTTTGAAGGCCCGCCGATTGTGGCCAAGGAGCTTACAATTGCCAACAATGCTATTGTTTCTCCTTTTTTGAACAGTGCAAATTTGGAGAGAAATATTAAACAAAAACTTACCATTGAAGAGCAAACCCAAAATTTCAACGAAGAAGTAAGGAAAAAGTACAAAACAGGAGTAATTACAGACGTTGATAAAGGGGTAAAGCATATTAAATTAACAAAATATTACCAAGGCAAACCCGTAAGAATTAACGTAATTGAAGTAAACTCAAACATTAACCCCGATTTAAAATTAACTCCGGTATTAGCATCAGATACTTTAGGAAAAAAATCCACAATATCTACAATCGCAAAAAATAACAATTCAATTGTTGCAATAAACGGTACATTCTTCAAACCTTCAACAGGTGTTCCTCTCGGAACTTTAATGATTAACAAAAAGATGTACACAGGACCTATCTATAACCGTGTAGCTATGGGTATCTTTAACGATAGATACGATATGGCCCGAATTCAATTGAACGCAAACTTAAAATCCGGCATCAAAACCCTTAAGGCTGATAACATTAACCAGCCGAGAATGTTGTCGACTTACGTGATTGTTTATACCAAAGAATGGGGTAAAATGGCTCCGCCAAGCCCTAAATACGGAGAACAAATTGCCGTAAAAGACAATAAGGTTGTTGCGGTTTCAACATCCGCTCTTGCAATCCCCGAAGACGGTTTTGTTATCGTCGGTCCGGCACAAAAATTAAACCGATTTGCAGATGAAAAAAACATTAAACTTGAAGTTTCAACCATCCCGAATTGGAATGACGTAAACCACATTATCAGCGGCGGACCATACCTTGTTAAAAACGGCGGGGTTTATGTTGATGTATCAGAACAAAAATTAGGCTCAATCGGGGGCAGAAACCCTAGAACAGCAGTCGGCTACACTGCGGATAACAACTTAATCATTGTAACTGTTGACGGGCGAGAAAGCAGTTCGGTTGGAATGACCCTCTTCGAACTTGCAAACTTTATGAAATCAATCGGCTGTTACAACGCAATGAATCTTGATGGCGGCGGTTCTACAGTCCTCTACGTTGACGGCAAAATTGCCAACCACCCGCAAGTTCAAGGCGGAATCGCCCTCTCTAACGCTTTGACTTTGAATAAGTGAAGATTTGGGCAGAAAATGACTTCCGGTTGGTTGAAGGGCTTTTTAAGAAGTGATTAAGTGACTGGGTGATTAAGTGATTAAGTGCAACAAAAAAATTAAAACTTTCCTTTCCCCGTCTTCTAGTTGATAAGTCGATAAGTCGATGAGTCGATAAGTTGAAGGGTCGAAGGGTTGAGAATGGAGGTCGGGCTTTTGTTTGACCCCTCCCCCAAGTTTATATTTGCAAAATTGTTATTCTTCCTCCCCCCTTGAGGGGGAGGATTGAGGTGGGGGGCAATCGAGGGGCGAGGGT
>Ga0172381_10000159_pt1 | contig 79772 bp, 108 predicted proteins | sample Leawel6488metaG_FD_119754 | JGI IMG/M metagenome (GOLD analysis project Ga0172381, IMG submission 119754) | Leachate microbial communities from a municipal landfill in Southern Ontario, Canada - Leachate well 64-88 metaG | ecosystem: Engineered > Solid waste > Landfill > Unclassified | place...
GATCTTTCTGATATGGATGTTATGCTTGACAATCCTGCTCTGATTACTCCTGGGCCTTCCATGGTCCAGATCTTTCCTGACTTGTTTACATCAGGCAGCAATACTGTGATACCATTCTTTCGAGCATCATCAACATATTCCATCCGCTTATCCTGGGTGGCAAAGTTTATCAGTGAGCAATAGAACTCTGTTGGATAATAGACCTTCAGCCACATAGTCCAGAATCCAATTTTGGTATATGCCACAGCGTGGGATTTGTTGAAGCCATATGAACCAAAGAACACCATCTTGTCAAATACTGCTGCAGCCTCATCCTCTGCCATGGTGCCCAGCTTGGCACACCCTTCTGTGAACTCCTTTTTGAATCCGGCAATTTTCTCATTGCCTTCGCTCTTGGATATCGCCTTGCGAATTGTGTCAACTGTTCTCCACCCAATACCAGCACCCTGATATAACACCTGCATGATCTGCTCCTGATAGAGCATGATGCCCAGGGTTGCCTTGGTGATGTTGTCATAATATTCCGATACTGGGGTGACACCCTTTCTGCCATTCTTGATTTCTTTGAACTCAGCTGTCATACCTGATTTGAGTGTCCCTGGCCTCCACAGTGCATTGATGTCAACAAGATCATCAAAGCATTTGACCCCAATCTCTCTGCAATATGACCCCAAACCTGGGGTGCCAAATTGGAACACACCAATGGTGTTGCCTCTGTTGAATTCAAATATCACTTTCTTATCAGCCAAGTTGATATTCTCGAATACAATCTTGGTATTGCCATGATGCTTCTCTATCAACTCCTTTGCCCTGTGCAGAACAGTCAAGGTGGAAAGGCCAAGCACATCCAGCTTCATCAGGCCAAAGTCATCCAAGTCCTTTTTGTCCCAGTTGATTGACTGCACTCCATCCTTGGCACTGATCACTACACAGCGCTGGCCATCATACAGAGGCTTGTCAGATATCACAACACCAGCAGCATGGATACCACCCTGCCTTGTAATCCCTTCTAGGGATTGGGCAACCTTTACCACCTTTGGATACTTCTTGGCAAAAGCCTTGCACTCTTCAAACAATGTGAATGCATCCTCAATAGAATAATCCTCACGAGCATCACCACCACTGCGCTTGACAATCGCCTTTGCTGCTTTCCCTACTTCCTCAACAGGAACACTGAACACTCTGGCCACATCACGCAATGCTTGTCTTCCGTGCATTTCATTGAAGGTTCTTACCTGCAGAACATTCTCATCACCATATTGGCCTCTGAAATAGCTGACAATTTCTTCCCTTCTGTCATCTTGGAAGTCAACATCTATATCAGGCAAATCAATTCGGCCTGGACTTATGAAGCGCTCAAATGATAGGCCATACTGGAGTGGATCAACCTCTGTGATGAATAGGCAATATGCCAGAATGCTGCCGCCAACTGACCCTCTTCCTGGGCCCACCATCAGATCATTCTCCCTGCACCACCAGATGACATCAGCCAATATAAGGAAATATGTTGCAAAACCAAGAGTGATGACTTCATTCAATTCGTGTTTCAGCCGGTCAACATATTCCTTCTTTTTGGTCAATCCTCTCTTCTGCATTCCTGCCCAGGCCAAGTCTTCTAGGATCTTTGTATTTGGTTTATTGGATCTGAATCTATGAGGAATTGGCAGATCAACTTCAACCTTGTCCATAGTGAAGTCAATTCTATCAGCAACCATCAGACTTGAATTCACCATCATTCCGGCAAGCTTCTTTTCAGCACCTTCTGCAATCAGTGTCTCATACATCTCTGCAGCCGTTCTCAGGTGCAGTCCTCTCACATCAAATTTGTATCTGTCCTTATCAGACATCAGCTTGTGTGTTCCGATTGCCAATGCCACCTCATGGGCCAGGTATTCATCCTTATTGAGATAGTGAACATCATTGGTGGCGATGATTGGAATACCAGATTTTTTCATCAGCTGGATTGCTCTCTGATACACCAGAGCCTGTGGAGGAAATTTCAGCCAAGGCTGGGTCTCAAAAAAGAAGTTCTTGCCAAATCTCCTGTATAGGCTCTTTGCTTTTGCTTCAAATTCTGGATGGGCCAAGACTCCAGAAGCACAGGCAGTCATCACAACTACATCCTCAAGGCCCAGCACCTGATCAAATGTTACTAGTGGCCGATAATAGAATTGTTGCTGGTGAGCAACAGTCAAGGCTTTCATTATGCTGCGCAGGCCATTGAAGTTCTTGGCCAACACCAGCACATGATACCTCTTCATGTCTTTGCTTTTTTCGAATTCATCCACCCAATATAGTTCAGAGCCAACCAAAGGCTTGATGCCTGCCTTCTTGCATTCCTTATAGAATTTGACTGCCCCATCAACATTGCCGTGATCAGTGATAGCAAGAGCCTTCATTCCGAATTCTTTTGCCTTGGCAACTAAGGCAGTTACTTTACAAATGCCATCCAATATAGAAAATTGCGAATGACAATGGAGATGAACAAAATCTAGTGGCATTTATTTCTCCTTGCTATTGAATCTCTCATCTTTTGTTTCGATTCCTCTGTGTGTTTGATTCCTTTTCTTCCCTTGCCTCTTTTGTTACCAATAAGCTTCTGAATTTGCCTTGCTCTGAAACTATCATCTGACCAGCTATTCAAAGCAGCAACTCTCAGCTTCTCTTTAGTCTCATCACTTCTCTTTACGCCAAGAGAAGCCTTTCCTATTCTATCCTTTGTTTTTTGAGAGTGCCTATATCCAAATATTCCTTCTCCACCTTTTGTAAGGTTGACAAGTTTATTATTGCTATAATATTTTATCCAATATCTCTCCCTTGATTTCCAATTTTTATTGGTACATATTTCAATCAACTTCACTTTTATGACCAAACCAAGTCTTTTCATCTTTCTTATCCAAGCAGCCTTCTTGGTGTATCTAAAGTCTGCCAAGTGCTCTTTGTATCTTCTCCTGACATCCTTAGATACACCAATATATTTGACTGATTTATCTCTTGGATCAATCAAGGCATATATAAACAACATCAAACTTCCTATCCTTGGAGTTGACCTCCGTCAAAATTAAGACCACGACCACCAAACAACTCACCAACTTCAGGATGCTCCTGAAGGAACAATGCCAGTGTGGCAATCTCTTCAGGCTTGGTGAAGCGCTTGATAGGAATGTTCTTTGTCAACTCATGCAGGTATTCATCCTTGCCCCAACCGCGTTGCCGCTTCAGCTCATCCTGGGTGATAACATCCATGTCAGTATCAAGCACAGGACCAAAGTTGAGGACATTCACCCGATACCCAGCCGGTGCCAGTTCACGGTGCATACAGGCTGCAAGGTGGTTGACTGCTGCCTTGCTGGCTCCATACGGTGCTGTGCGAGTCTTGGCAATGTATGCCGTCTGTGATCCCAGAATGGTATAGATGAATGGCTTTCCTGATGGAGTTGTTTTGGTGAAACGTCTCACCACAGCCTGCATACAGAGGAATGGAGCTGTAACATTCAGGTGCATGGTCTTTTCGAAATCATCAAGTTGGTAATCCACCACCGCATTGATCCGGTTGAATCCTGCAGCATATATCATTCCTGCCAATTCATGATCATCATTGGCATAAGATTCCACCAACTGGATGGCATCAAAGATATCTGTAACACGCAGCAGATCGCATTTGTGCATAACTATTGCAGGATAATCATTCACCCAGCTTTCAGCCTTGACAACTTCAGGCTTGTCGAATAGGTGAACTGCCCACTTGTCTGTATCGACAAATGCCCTTGCGATTGCAGCGCCGATGGAGTTTGGCCTTGCTCCGCCAAATAGAATAAGGATCTTTATTTTTTCAGCAACCATAGTCAAAAATACCTCCATTGAATTGTCTGATTCCTGGATCAGAGATAAGATTCATAACAAAGTTGGCAGCTGCATCAAGCGATATCTCTATGCCACCTGCCCAACTCTTTGACTGCCTCAACCTCTCTTCAGCAACAGATGTTCCCTTTAGCTTTGCCTGCTGCTGATCAATATAATTGGTCATCCTGGTGCCTTCGAGCTTACCAAAGTTCACCTGAAATATTATAGCCTGCCCAGCATAATCTCTGGCCAGTGATCTTGTAACACCAGTGAGTGCATGCTTGCTGGCCACATACGCCAGACTATGTGCACCTGCACCCTTTGCTGCATTGGATCCAATATTGACAACAACAAATTGATCCAGACTGTCTGGCCTCCAGACTCGATGCAGGATTGTTCGAGCAATCAATGCAGGAGAAACCACATTGACATTCAATATCCTTTCGAAGTCATCAGCCTCAATAAATCTGGTTGGTGTAATTAGATTCTCTGCCGCACAGTTGATAAGCACAGCCGGTTTGACTTCAATGTTGGTACACAACAGTTCATCAAAAGCCTGCTGAAGTTTGACATCAACAAGACTGGGCAATCCAAGATCCGCTTGCAGTTCAACTATCTGCTGCCGCTCCACAGGCCTGTTCTCTATTGGGGTTTTGCCAATTCTCAAGACAATATCCTCAACAGGTATGTAGGCCAATATCTGCTGACCAAGCCCAGCCGTCGCTCCTGTTATTATCCAAAGCCTTCTCATCAGTCTTTCAACTCCTTTTCGATTTCTGCTGCAACTATTTCACGGCGCAGGTACTCTGCAGCTTTCTTCAGGTCAACAACCCGTTGTCCTTTGTGTCTTGCCCTTACTACATACTTGACAACATTGGACAGGTTCCAGCCCAACTCCCACGCCTCAATTGCTTCAACAACTTCAATCCCACCCTTATTATAGTGGCTGGGATGCTGGATGTGATTGCCTTTCTTTTTCTCCCATCTCCTGATATCAGACAGAAGAATCCAACGCAGCGTGTCTGCCCAGCTGCCATTGAATCTGTGCGCTTTGTCATCAATATATACATCAGCCGGTGGCTTACCATTATTGCAAGGATTATCCTGCCACCCAGGGTGAGGTTCATTGATGTGATCAAATGGGATGTCATTCTCTTCCAAATACATTCTCAGCAGCGCCGATTCAACCCGCGAAGTATTTATGATGATAATCCAGCCAAGACTCTTCAAAAGGGAAAGAGCCTGTGCCACTCCAGCAACAGGCTCTTCAAATTCATCAACACCTTTCCAAGAATGGTACTGGCTTATCACCCCATCAAAGTCAATGCAAGCAACAAACTTCCCATCCTTGCCTGGCATTATTGTGTCCTCCCATCTTTGGCCACAGGATTGGCTTCATGTATGGTCTTCTCCCAGAATTTGCGCAGTTCATTCCGGTTGTATGGCAATCGGCCATCACAGGCAACTCCGGTTTCAGGATTGAAGGTGTGCGCCTGAATAGGGCACTTGGCATATCGCGGGAAACAGCAGCTGCCATGGTTGACGCAATATACATCAATCCATCCTTCTGTCCAGGGATGCAGCTGATATACTGCCTGCCGCATCATTCTGAATACCTTCTGATATTCTCCTTGTGCTCTGGTGCACAGCCGAACATTGGCCATATCACTGAGCACCCGCAGACTGATCTTGGCCATGATGGAGGTGGTGATGGCATTCGGAAGGATTGACCTGGCATCCTGATAATTCTCACCAGAGGCCAACGCAGCCTTGTATTCTTCATTGGCAATGAAATATGCATTCTCATAGACTGGGGCCAGCTTGGCCCCATTCGGAATAGAGAAGCCGTTGTCAGATGCATCAATGGTTCTCTGGGCTTCCTGAGCAAAGCTGGCCACTGCTGCATTCCCTTCTGGAGCACCAAAGGCAGGATCATCAACCCCAGCCATTGTTCGAGTGCGGACAAACTGATGAGTGAACACCCTGCTGACTCCTGTGATCAGGAACACATAGTCAACAAACTCCCATGAAGACTTGATGGTGTCCTTCATGTAGGCCAATTCAGAAAGCTTCTTTCCCATCGGCCAGCTGGTGATCTCTGCCAATCCTGCTCCACCTTTCAATCTGGTGGACTTGGTGAGCAACATCAGCTCCAGAGCATTCGGTGTTGCGTTTATTATTTCAACTGTTGGTTCAACTATCTTCACTGTGAGTCTCCTTTCATAGAGGCAAGTTTGTTATCATAATCTGTTTTTCCAATCATGCGGCGAATCTGCAGAACATCTTCATAAACATCATCAAGAAGGATGTTGCGCCAAACTCCGAATCTGCCCAGGCTGTAGACACCTCTTTCAACGGACATTTTGAAAATCAATTCCTTTCGCATCCTGTCATCAACTGGGGATATCTTCCCTTGCTGCTTTGATACCCTTCCTGCTGTTGATATTATATCCGCTGGATTGATACCAAAATTATTAAATATAATATCAATCTCACCAGCATCACTTCTGTCTTCAAAATATTCAATGATCAGGTTGTCCCTTATGATGGATGCTCGATACACAGAGAAGTCTGGTGCAGGATAATATATGGTTTGATATAGATTGCAGTTGGCCAATCTGAATCGCCTGACACAGATAGGCTTTTGCTCAAACTTCAGCTCTGTTTCGATGCCTAGCAGCTTGCAAACGAATGGAAGAGGAAGAGTGCTGATGACTGCGCTTCCTGCTCGGTCCAGATACATGAGTCCAGAGCCATCAACTGTTATCTTGTTCTCATTTATATAAGAAACCTGACTGCCATATTGGATCTGATGCTTGCATCGTTGCAGCAGTATCTCATGGAAGTTGTCTGGAGCAATCCAGCGCTCTGCATCATTCAGATTCAGGATGGAGCGCTCAAAATATCCATTGCTTACCTTTCTTGAATACATGTTGGCAAATCGGATTGTTGGCTGGCGATACTCCTTGCCATCATACCATATGGACTTCCTGACAACCACCTTGTCAAATTCCACTCCTGCTATTCGGGCAATCTTGTCAGATCTGAATCTGAGCAGCGCTTTGTGGGCTGGGATTTCATCTGCTGATTTGGCCTTCTCTAGGATCACCGCATCACCATTCAGAATGCCAGCAATACACCCAGCCAATCCTGCCCCAAGAATGTACATGTCAATTCCTTTCTCCAAAAACTAAACAAGGCACCCACACACTACAGGGCACCTTGTTTGAGTTGGTTCATTGCCGGCACAGGGCAGACTACTTCTTGCCTGTGAATGTGAAGGTTACAACATCACCTTTGACTTCGCGGGTCATGACTCCAGCATCTTTGAGATACTTGAATGCACGCAGCACTCTGGCATCAGGATTGCCGGATTCTGCACCAGAGGCTTTGAATTTGTCAACAGCATCAGGCAACGTGATGGACTTCTTTGCCGTCAGAATGCTGCAGGCGATCTCGATGCTGGTGCCCTTCCTGAAGCTGCAGTTGGGAGCATACTCAATCATCTCACCTTTAGGTTCAGCCGGTTCCTTGGTCTTGGTGGTTGCAGCAGCTTTGGTTCCTTTTCCCTTGGTTGATGCCTGGGGTTCAGGAGTTTTGGTGGCAGTGGTGGCTTTGGCACCTTTCCCTTTGCCTTTTGCAGCTGCAGTGGTGGCTTTGGCACCTTTCCCTTTGCCTTTTGCAGCTGCAGTGGGCGGTGTGGGTTTCTCTGTGCTCATGTTATTCTCTTCTCCTTTGTCTTCTTCTTCAGCCGGTTCAATGAATACTACAACATTCTTGGGCCACGCGGCACAAGCCTTCAGATATTCGCAAGCCTTGCAGTTTGGATCACTTGACAAGGTCTTGCCGGTTTTGGGGTCTTGCTTGCCGAAACAGTTTGATGGATCATCCGCAAACTTTTTGTGACACCCCTTGCAGATCTGGTTTTCATCAATCAAGCCTTCTTTGATTGCAGAAGGAACATTGAATTCTTTTCCACAAAAGCCGCAAGGCACCTTTTTGTCAATCACTTTCGCTGTCGATTTTGCCATGTTGTTATTATACCTCCAAAGTGGTAAGTTGGTTCAGGTTATTTTCAAAATTGTGAAAGCTCTGCTAATGCTAGTTTGAAATCTGATGAACTCATTCCAGAAATATCACGCAGTTGCTTCATTGAGCAATTCTGCAGATCATCGCATTTTGATAAGAAGACTTCAATCAGGTTCTTTGCTCTCATGTTCCCTTTACTCTGAAGAACATCGAGCACCTTGATGTAGAAATAATCAGGACGATAGCTGCCCTCCAAAACTATGCTTTTGCCTATTTCATCTCTCACTTCATTCTGATAAAGATTGTGTCTTCTCCTTTCCTTGTTGATTGATTTCCTGAGAGTATTGACCACAGCTGTTATGCAATATGTATCAACTGATGCACCATCAATATTCCAATGCCGCACAGCCTTTAGAATGGCAATCTGAGCATCCTGCATAAAGTCTTCCCTATCCTTTGCAGGATCTTTAGAGCGTTGGAAAGCCTTCCATGCCAGCGTTTCCACATAGGTTTCTAGGATGAATGGTTTTTTGTCTTTCATATTCTACCTCTTCAACAAGTACAAGTGACCCTGTGGATATGCCTATGTCATCAACATATTCCTCATGAGTGATTGGGCGTGTCATCCTCATTCGGACAGTAGTTGAACCAAGAGATTGGAACAAAACCACCCCAGACAGATGTTGCATCCCTGGGTAACACCAGAATGGTGTATTGATCAAAAGAATTCCAACAGGCTTATATATCAAACCACGATAGCAAGCCTGTGGAGGTGGATTCAGTCTTATATGGTGAGCTGCTTCTGAAGCCTTTTTTGGCATCATGATTCCCCTTACTAAAATGGACAGGTGTTGGACGGTTGGCCTGCTGCGGCAGGATCAACAAAATCTTTTCCCCAGTCTCCAAAATCAACATCTATTGTAGACTGATCTGACCCAAGAATCACATCAATTATACTTCCTTTTCCTGCTGCAATATTGGCCAATTTTGCATCAAGACTTCCTTCCAAAACAAGATGTGTCACCAGTACAGATTCTGTCTGGCCAATCCGGTGTGCTCTGTCCTCTGCCTGCCACATTCTTCCTGGCACAATATCCTCTTCCACAAATATGACATGCCAAGCTGAAGTAATATTCAGCCCAGCTCCAGCAGCGCCGATGCTACCAAAGAATGGATACATGTCAGGCGTGTTGTTGTATCGGTCAACAATCCCTTGCCTCTTGTCTGCTGGGGTTGGTCCATAGACTTTGGCGCAATACGGGAATGCCCTTTCCAAGTCTTCAATGACTTCCTGGTGATAACCAAATACCAAAATCTTATGAGGTTCATCCTCCAAAAGTTCTTTGATGTACTCCTTTATGTATGGCAACTTTTTGATGCCAGTCTCTTTCCTTTGCTTAGAGAACTCCTTGAACTTGATGTTTATATCACCAAGCAGCTTTCCGACCAGCTTGTTGAATGCCTCATGATCATTTGCCTTAAAAGCATCAACCATATCACCCTTGAATGATCTTGCTGTCCTTGTAATCCTTTCCCATTCAGCAAGCTCACTGTTGACAATCTGCTGGATGAATTTGCCTTCAGCAGGTATCTCAATCACCTGATAGCGCTTTGGTGGCAAGTCTTTCAGCACATCCTTTTTCATCCTTCTTACCATCACCGTTTTGCGCAGTTCCTTCTGCAGCAGTTCTTTGTTGGAGCTACCTTTGACATTCCATCCAAAGCCTTCCTGCTTGCCATCACAAAATTTGGTGATGAAGTTGAACCAGTTTCCCCAGTTCATTGGATCAAGATATTTGAGAATTGGATACAACTCGATTGGCCTATTCTCTATTGGAGTACCAGACAGCGCCACCGCATATTCTGCAACAACAGGTGCCACTCTTTCACTCCTCTTCAAAATATCCTTTGGCATCCAGCCATATATCATCTTGGAGCGCTCTGCCTTTGGATTCTTGACCAGATGAGCCTCATCAAGAATAAGCAAATCCCATTTCCTGAAATCAATAGCAGTCTTGTGCCTGGTGAGGATTTCATAGTTGATGACAACAACCTCTGCTGCTGGCCATGTATTCCCATAAGCCATGCCCACAGACAGATCCTTTCTAACCAACCACTTCAGCAACTCATTCCTCCAGTTGACGCGCAAGCTGGCCTTTGTCACCACCAACACATTTCTGATCCTGGGTTCAGCATTGATCAATCCGATGGCTTGAATGGTTTTTCCCAACCCCATCTCATCACCAATATAGGTTCTTTTCTTTTGCCAGGAAAACAGAATTCCTGCCTTTTGATATCCAAAATATTCCATTCCCTTTGGCACAGGAAGATTGATATTTGCATCAGTTGCTGATGACAGCCCAATCATCTCCTGTTGTGCCTTCAGGTCGATTTCAAGCTGCTGCCGACAAGCAGGAGAAGCCCACCGCGCAAGCTTTGATGCCTTCTCAGGATCTTTTGTGGCCCAATGTTTCGAGCACATCCTGTCCCAAATAAAACCAGCCTGCTTTGGGATGTCCTTCTCTGCAACAGAAGAGGTGCAGATGTACATCTTTAATGATGGACTATATTCAAGCTTCATACTGACATACTCCTTATCAGATGATTCATTTGCCGGTTCAACTCTTCCCTTTGCTTTGGCGGGATGTATCCATATTTGATATCTTCAAAAGCTTGGTTGGATATGAACACCCCATTCTCTGCTCTCTGTTTCAGTTCGATATATTCCTGATATTGCTCACGACTAATGGTGACAGGATCTGCCACCCTAGCACCTGTGAACTTCTGCTTTGGCTTATCACCCATCACAAATCCTGGGCCAGTGATCGGATGTTTCTTCTGCTGCGGTTTGGCCTGTGGAGGCACAGCTGCAGACTTTGTTCTGTCAATGACTATTGGCCTATAAGCTTCATCAAGAGTCTTGACTAGGAAGTTGGCAAGCGGTTCAACACCAAGATCATTGTAGTGATAGCGGTGGATGCCACTCTTTGTCACCCATTGGGCAATCAGCACCATGCCATCAACCATGATGTTAAACTTTATCGCCATGCCATCAACGCTCCCCAAATCCGATGCAACCATCAAGCCTCTGCACATCAGCTCAGATCGCAATTCCCTAAGCAACTTCACTTTTCTTTATTCTATGGACGCCATTTTGTTATCTCCTTATATATATGATTGCTGCAGAGGTGGTGGACGCTGTGCCACCTTCTGATTATCGAATCAGCAGCTGCCTCTGCTCAACTGAATGCGCCTTCTCAGTCACCTGGAGAAGACATTTTGACATATCAGCTTTAGGCTGCATTTGTCTATACTGGATTCAGGCTTGTGACTGATTGGCCAAAGGCCAGCGCATTAAGCCCAGGTTGTGCTCCTGGGCCCACTCTGCAATTCTATTATAAACTATCAGGCCTGCACCTGAAAAGTTCCTTCCTGCCCACCCTAGCACGAATGGCACCAGGTTTCCGCTTATGATTCTGGGCAATAGCTTCAATTGCTCTGTCCATCTCCAGAAGCAAAAAATTGTCTTCTTCCTGTGACCAATCATGGCCAGCCCTTTCAGGCAGCACGCTGTCCTTGACATTGCCCAGCGCTCCAAGCTTATCCGGTGTCCAGGTTGGGTCTGTTTCCTGTTTCGCTGTTCTTTCCTTTTCCTTCAGAACTTCCTCAACAACTTCCCTGCAAACAATCTTCACCAGTTGGGTTATTGAGTTTGACTGCTCTCTATTCCTGTTCCCTGACATTCAAAACTCCTTTCCATATTCCTCAAATTGTTTCCGCTTCCTTTCAACTGCTTGCTCCAGGGTCTCTCCTGGCCCAACAACAAAGGTGGTTCCTGTCACCTTGTCATTATACATCGGCAACCCAGGAAGGCCACCAGACTGCTCTTGGGTGCCAATAAAGATAACATCACTCACAGTCTGCATATTCATCATATGCTTCTTCCTCTTCCCTTTCCTTTTTCGGATTGATGCCGCCATTACAGGATCTGCACAGCAGCTCAATTTTGCCTGCAGCCCATTCCTCTTCATACTTCTTTATTCTGCGCCATTGGTTCATTGATCTGACATTCCAATCACGTCCATCAGGATGATGGAATTCAAGCTTTCTTTTCTTTCCACACTCAACACACTCACCGCCCATGGCAGCAATCAAAGCTTTCCTCTTGCTCTTGTATATCCGATTGTGGCTTCTCTGTATTTGTCGGTTGCGCCTGCGCCTCTTTTCCTGCTGGGCAAACTCTTCCTCTGTCAATTCTCTTTCATATTCAGAAGAGTCAAAATCAAGGCTACATCCACCTGCTGCGCTCATATCATTTATTATAGCTGAACAAGTTCCCATTTGGTTTCTCCTTTTTCTAGGCTTGTGACTAGTGGCACATTTGCCAGCGCATTAAGCCCAGGTTGTGTTCCTGGGCCCACTCTGCTATTCGACTACCTTATATTGCTGCTTGACTTCATCCATGCACTCTGGGCAGACTTGAACAGTTTTAATGCCCTTTGAAACACCCTTTATTTTTACTGTGGCCAGATCATCTTCTGACCAATTACTCTTCCAATCATGACCACACCCAAAGCATCTTGGGTCATCTTCATCATCTTCACTGTCAGCATCATCGTCATCATCAAATTCCAACTCTTCATCCTCTTCACTGCCACCAAATTGATCTGTATATGCATCCATAAGAGGATTGCCGCATTTGCCGCAGCGTGCTGTTCCGATTCTGTCTTCTTGCATTCTGTTCTTGGTGTGGCAAGCATCGCATTCAACTATTACTGTTCCCATTTGATTTCTCCTTGTTATAGGCTTGTGACTATTGGCAGGACAATCCCGCCAGCGCATTAAGGCTGGATGACTCCAGCCCCACTCTGCTATGCTTTAACCCAACCAACCTTGGTTCTCTTCAGCTTCCCAAACTTTACCAGAAAGCCAGCAACCATATTGATACGGGCATCAACATTATCTGATTTGAAGCCAGCAGCGTGTGCTGCTTTCCTTGCATCCATCTTGCTTATTGAATCCTGCGCCATCAGGATATCAGCGCAGATCCTGGCTGATGTCCCAGGTTTCCATGCAGGAATTCCGTCTGGGCCCAATGGAGGAATGTTTGAAGGATAGTTGCCAGGAACTGTTGGCGCTTTTGGCTGCCCGGTTGCCTTTGGAGCTTTTGGTGCCTTTGAAGCCTTGCCACCCTTCTGATTGCTTTCCAGCATAAGGATTGCATCATCAATACTGGGCGGATTCAGTTTTGCTGCAAATCTTCCCATGAACTTCAAGGCCATTCTCAGGCTCACTTCCTTCTCTTCAGGGAAGTTGGTGCCCATTGCCCGTTGCCTGCAGAGCTTTGCCTTGTTCCAAAGCTTCTCTGCATCATCAGCAAGGTATTTGACATTGGGATCACGCTGTTGCAATAGCCTTAAACTACCACAGATTGGATCCATGATTCCCACAGCCTGAACAAGAAGGCTGTTGCGCTGATCAAGATCAGCGATTGCCCTTGCGAACATTCCATAAATCAACTCCAAAGCTTTCCTGGTTGATGCCATAACATTTCTCCTTTTCAGGCTTGTGACTGAATGGGCACCTTGCCCAGCGCATTAAACTTGGGATTGCTCCCAAGTCCACTCTGCTATTATAAGGTGGCAGAAAGCATCTTGCGCTCTGCAACCTTCAGGAACTTCTCTTCAAAGTCATGGGCACCAGTGATTTCCTCATGGACGCCACCAGTGGCTTCAGATATCCGCTTCAGAAGTTCAGAGGCATTCTTGTCAGATGCTCTGCCAGCTCCACAATAAATTGTGTCGATGACGATGCCTTTTTTCTTTGCATCCTCTGCAGCCTCAAGAGCGGCATGGATGTCATAAAACTCACCATCAGAAGTGAGGATGATTCTGGGCGTGAAGTCTTTGCTCTTCTTCAGCATCGACAAGCCACCGCGAATTCCCTTGCTGATTGTCGTGCCTCCACCCATGCTGCCGATGTTGCCGATGGCTGCTTTGATTTCCTGCAGATCGGATGAACCTGTCAGGTGAATTCGAGTCTTGTTGTCAAACTCAACAATCCCGATCTTCATGGACAGCGCTTTTTCGCCGATCTTTTTGTCAGCATAGCGCTGGATGACTTTCTTCTCAAGGTCAACCACTGTCATCCGCTGAGGATTATCACCTTCAAGTGGGCAGTGGGTGCTACCAGAGCCATCAAGCACGAAACACAGATATTGGAAGTTGTCCATGAAGTCATCCAGGTCAACAATTCCCTTGCTCAATATGTCCGCTTCCTGCTGTGCCGTCAATTTGTTGCTGGTTACTATCAAAGAACTGTTCTTGCTAGTCATGTGATTTTCTCCTTGGAAAAGTTTAACAGGCTTGTGACTGTTGGGCAATATGCCCAGCGCATTAAGGTTGCCTAAGCAACCCCACTCTGCTATCTGCTCGAAATGCTTTTTGCTCTTCTTATTGATCCCAACAGCTTGAGAAGGAATAAGACTGCACCAACCGAAATTATAATTGATCCGATATCCATGGCCAAATCCTTTCTTATTCAAATTGCATTCTGGAAAGCTTAATCACTCTGCGCCGTTTTGCAATAGGCTTCATTGTTCGGTCAAACTCTTCTGGGGTCATTCCTGCTTGGTCAAGCTGCAATTTGATTTCCCTTTTTGCTCTCAAGTAACCTTCACCAGCACCACTACCAGGTGCACGATATATTCTGCCAATCCGCTCTGCCAAACTCAGGAAGTCTTCAGTTGTCATCATTCTTACTGCAGGTGGTGTCTTTGATGATAGATTCATTTCATTCTCTCCTTATCAGGCTTGTGACTGAATGGGCACCTTGCCCAGCGCATTAACGGTGAAGTTATTCGCTTCACCGCCACTCTGCATTTTCATTATCTCTCTTTTCATCTCCTTAGAAGAAGTTGCGCAGCATCCAACCCGTTTTTCAAGGATCACACCCTTGAGCCAAGCCACCCTACTTGACTGGCGTGCTTTCGCAATTCTATCGTCTGTTTCTCCAGGCTTGTCAGCAGCCTTGCCTACACCGTGATTCTTGGTCTAGGTCCACCTTATCCCTCATCAGGCTTCAGTAGTTGCGCCTAAGCGATTTTCCGCTTTGGTCTAGGCTTTTGTTTATCTCCAGAGCCTTCTATCTGGATTTTTCCGCTGCTTTTGGGATTTCTTCTCTTGGCGTCTGACCCTAAGCCTGGACACCCGATTCTTACTTTCCCGCTGGCTTTCTTTATTTCGGTGGGTGTACTTTAGAACCACCATCACCGTCTTGCTTTTGTTTCCGTCTCACCTCCAAGTTATGACTATCTTATCGGAAATCCCGTCAAAAGCAATAGGATTATTTTCAACTTTTGTCGATTTATTTTTGGTCAGACAGGCAAGTTTATGTAATTGCAGCATTTATGGGAGAAATTATTTTTGGTAAATAGTGATTTTTTCTTATAATTTTGGCCTTCCAGCGTGTAATTTAAGAGCTTTCAGCGCCAAAATCTGGCTTCTGAGGAACAATTTCACACTGCCTTTCGAGAAAACAGGCTGCAGTCTGCCTGTTCCGATGTGATATTGCAGCGTTTGAAGGCTGCATCCATATAAATCAGCAGCTTCTTTTCTTGTCAGAATGTCATTCAGATCAACCCATCGTCTTTTCATCGTATCAACCTCATGATTTCTTCCTCTGGTGTCTCAGCAGGATCTTTGCCAGACACCTTAACAATTCTGATTTTGTCTGTGAAGCTTGTCAGCTTCCTGCCAACCAACACAGCATCTGCTCTGGCTGCAGAGTCCAACATGACAACAAACTTTTCAAACTTGGTAAACATCAGAAGCTTGTCATCACTTATCTCTTTGCCACCAATCGCCAGTGCAGCCCAATCTGAAAAGTATCTGTCTTTCTGCAACACTCTTTCTACTGCAAGCGCATCAGCCCAGCCTTCTGTGATCACCACTGACCTTGCATAATTACAGGCTCTATCCCACCCAAACACTGATCGGATTGCCTGACTGCCTGGAGGATTCAGCACTTTGCGTTCTGATCTTCCTGTCCAATCCCTTGCGATGAAATTGATCAACTTTCCTTCATGGGTGATTGGCACAATTATCCTTCTTGCATATTTGCCTGTGCCGCAGAATCCAATCTGGTGGTGCTCAATTTGTTTCTGGGTGATTCTCCTGTTCTGCAAATAGGTAATCGCCTCTGATGCAAACCTTCCAACAGCAGGCAAGTTCTGATACTCTTCAGGCAACTGCACAGCTGCATCCTGATCCTTGAATCTTCCTCTTGCTTCACCACCAACCAAACCGATTGCCTCTTTGTATGAAACATTCTCCAGCTTGGCAACCAGCTTGGCCAGCCTTCCTGCAATCCCACAACCGTGGCAGATGAATACACCCTTCACCAGATTGACACAGCAGGAAGGCATATGCCTTGCACCCATCTCGTGCCATGGGCAGAAAATTGTCCACTCTCCTGGGGTGCCTCCAGGCCTTGCATTCGGTTGTCCTGTGATGATTCTTTCACCTTGGTTCATGGATTTGCCTGCGAATTTGAAGCCTCAACACCCTGGCTGATTGGAATCTCTTTAACACAAAATTGCATCTTGTCAAAGTTCTGCTTAACAAGTATATCGCCAACCCTGGTTCCACTGACCCCATGCCAGTATCCATCAACATACAGCCGCATTTCATTTGCCTTCTCTTCATCAGGTGTCTGGTTCAGCGTGATGATCAAGCTGGAATGCTGGGCAGGCATCGAGCTTTCCTGACCATCTTCCATATAGATTCTGAATTGCTTCCTTTTCTTGAGAGGTGTCTGCTGTGCGGTTATGCAGACAAATCCCATATCAGAAGCCACTGCGCGCATTCCGGCAAATATGTCATCTCTTATTGCTCGCATTGCTGCTTCGCCACCAAACTTGCCGGTTGGTTTCATCAGTTCACCATAGTCAATTATGACAACATCAATCTTGTGCCCCTGCCTTCTCAGGCTTGTAATGTCTGCTCTGAGATCTGATGTTGAATATGTCTTCGCCATTCGCCAAAGCACAAACAACTTTCCTTTTATGATGTCCCTGATGTATTCTACTCTGTTGCGCAGCTTGTCTGATCCCATCCGCAATGAATCAATCTCAATATTTGATAGCATTGCATCATATCTGTCCTCAACCATCTGCAGAGGATTTTCCAAGCTGATATGCAGCACTGTATGATTCTGCAACAGAGCGCATTTGGCTGCATGAGTGAGGCAGATTGACTTGCCTCTTTTGCTGGGCGCTATGCAAAGAGTAATCTCACCGTTGTGTGCATATATGTTGTTTTTGTCCAGCGTTGGTATGTTGAGATAGACACCATCTTCCTGGGCATGAATCACTTCCCTTCTGTTGATCCTTGTTGGTATGGTTTCAAAGAAGTCAACAGGTGCAGCCTCTCCTTTCTTCAATTCAATCTGCGCCACCTTCACGCTGTCAATTGCTCCTTTTACATCACCATCATCTATGGATCTTGTCAGCTGGTAGTGCAGCAGCTTTACCTTTGCAAATTCGAAATAATCCTTCAACCTCTTGGTTATGTATTCCGAATTGGGAGTGGTGTTCACCATGATGTCAGCTGCCTTTTCTTTCAGCAGCTGCACCTTTGCATCTGAATAGCCGTTCTCTGCTGCCAGCCGATCAAGATAATCAAAATATAAGTTCTTAGCAGCACAGCCACAGTCCTTGAAGAAATACAAGGCAGCATATGCTAATTGAACACGAGTGTCATCATTGAATAGCTCTGGTTTCAAAAAGCCAGAATATTCCCTAAGAAAATTGACATCAACTATCATTAGGTGAATAATGCTATCAAGAAATCCGTGATCGAACCCTGAAAAATTATCTGGTTTAATTTGATTGCTCACGCTTGGCCCTCCACCAATTGGATCTGGCCAAACTCATCTTCCTTTTTGATTCATCAGAAAATGTTAAGCCAAGGTGACTTTTGTTTCCATTTACAGCAACACTTATCTTTTTCCGGTGTTCAGCAGAAAGAACCTTCCCAAGTTGTGATTCTCTCATTCTTTGCTTTGCAGCTTCTGATCTTTTTCCTCCCAACTGTGCCACCACAATCCTTCTTCTTGCTTCCTTGGTATGGTACCAACCTGGTTTCAATACTGGGGAATTCTCGAATGCCTCCTTGCAAGGCTTCACACCAGCAAGCTTACTGCTAACTCTATCTCTTGTTTCTTTGGACACAATTCTGCCAAGAGTTCCTTCACCACCATCAGTTAGATTAAGTAAGTTGTCCCTTCCATACTTCTTTATCCAGAACAACTCTCTATTTCTATCAATAGTGACTTCAAGAATTTTTAGTTTGGGCTTCAATCCTTTACTGGCAAGAGATTTTATCCAATTTGCTTTTGGACTTTGATAATTATCTCGCAGATGTGCCCTGTATCTTATCTTGACATCAACTGCAATTCCTATATATCTGATTCTCTTGTCTCTTGGATCAATAAGTGCATATATGAAGTTCAGCTTCCTGTTGCTCATGCGCGAAATTCCAATTCCTCATGTACTCATCTTTTGCATCAAAGAACACCTTTTGCCTGCCTCTCTGCTCTAAGGCTTCAACATCCATCTTATCTGCGATGAATGCCGGCATGGTCTCCTTTATTTTATCCACATCAATGATGGCTGCATCCGCTTTTTCTTTAGCATACTGCTCTGCCATTTGTTTCACCTGTTCCGGCAGCATCCCAGCAGCTTCCATGCGGGTGACTCTTTCACTTGTGCCTCTTCTCTGCTCAAGCTCTTCAAGCCTTCTTTCAACGCTGCCATCATAGTTGTCCTGCAAATACATCTCATATTTCATCTCTGCCTTCTGACCACAGAGTGCAACTGGGACAGGCTTGAATCTGCTGTTCTCAAGATACCAAATGACATTACACTCGATGAAGTCACGCAGATCCCAGCCTTTATATTTGCAAAGTGCTATGATCTTTCTGATGCCTGTTATTGTTGATGGATTCTTGTAACCGTTGAGACTGAACTTGTAATACTTTTGATATAATTCCCTGAAGATTGCCACTGCATTTTGGAATTCGTGCTCCAATACTCTTTTGGATATGATCCCAATCAATTCGTCCGGCTCTGGTCTTTCAGGTGGTTTCCTGTTCGGTATATTCTGCCAATTCATATTCACACCTTCTTGAATGAGCTGTTGATGCCGCCACCAAAGTTTGCTTCACCATCCGTGGTTTTCTCTGTTGCTGGGATGCTCCTTTCTTTTTCTCGCTGTTCATATGCCAACATCGAATTGACATATTGATATGATAGTGCAACCTGCTTGTCAACATCAATTGCCGGATATCCTTTATCTGCAAATTGTGTCAGCAGGAATAGCACCAACATTCGCCTTTCATTTCTTTCTATGGTGCTCTCTGCCATTTCACCTCCAGTGCGCCTGCTGTTAAGACTCCCATGGCCACCTATGGTGGCCACCACTTGCGATAGCAAGTGGGCTTCTGATTCTCTTATCAACTTTCCAACTTTGCAACTTTTTTGTTTCTTCATATTGATTAGAGTTTTTAACTTCACGAAGTGAAGATTCGAATCTTTGCTTCGCAAATCCCTCTTCCTAAACCCCCCCTACCCCCCCTTGAGGTTTCCCCCTAGTTGGTAAAATCGAAATAGTTGTCACCATAAAAGTGAAATCTATTTCGTGTGTACTGCTATATTATTCCCTCCAAAATTTAAAAGTAAAATGAAAAATTATACCACTTCTTTTAGGTCAGGTTTGTTTACAAACATCTTAACCGGCTGCAATCTATTATTGAACACCCACACCTGCAGGTATACACTGCCGACAAATAGAACCATCAACCTTTCTTTCCAGCTGAATTTCCATTTTGTGGTCACGATTCCTTTTGACCTTGATTTTATTGCAGGAAGCGGAATGTATTGTGGTTGATCCTTTCCCATCACAACTTCAGGGACACCCTTCAAAACTGGTGAAACAGCTCTCATCATCTTCTCCTTTTTATCCTTCTGATTTTGCTTTCAACAATTCTTGTTCTCTTCCAAGCTGTGTCATTTGACTGCTCAAGCTTGCTGATTATTTTATCCCTTTCACGCAGGAGTAGTTTCAACTCAGCTATGAATTTGCAATTGTGCGCTTCAGGGCAGGTCATATAATGTTGCAGCTTTGGCCAGCAGAATCAGGCTCTGCTGTTTAATGGCTTACTTTTGTACAAGCCTACCAAAGCTGCACCTCCAATAATGGTTAGACAGGTTGATCTGTGATTTCACCTTCAATGATGCTGATGTCGCTGGCATCTCCAGCAACAACCGATACAGTGATGCTCTTGTTCTTTGCTACCAAATTGCCATCCTCCATCACCTGGGCAGAGCAATTGATTGCTGCATCGCCCAGATTGACCTCTGCCTTTACTGTGGCCGAAAGCCCATCTGCTGCTGGGGTGACAGATGCAATTTCAGGAGCAGAAGAAAGCCATGCCGGTGTTCCTTCTACCTGTGCAGGGTGTCCCTTTTTGGAGACAGCCATTACAGCCAACTGGCCTTGCTGATTGTCTTTCAGAATCATACGCTCAATCCTTTCTGTTGTTATTTTGTTATCCACCATTCTATAAAATACAAGACTGCCAACCTCTTCTTTGCCCAGCACCTTTTTGATGATGAGCCATACAGCCGCTGCTATTCCAAGAGAGATAAGCACCCATTTGATCATATCCATCACCTCAGAAATGTGCTGCCACCAGTCACCTTGTTCCCTTTGTCATCTGTGATGGTCCATTCATATCGCCAATAGACTGATGGTTTGAACTTCCCCATGTAGATTATTGCTCTGTGTTCTGTTCTTGGCGTCTGGCTTGCAACAATCGTTGTCCACCCAGCATTGGGTTCAACCTTTTGATAGCGCAGAATTGCTGTGGCCTTTGTGTTTGTTGTGGCCAGCAGTACCACCCCATACCAGTTCATCTGTGCAGTCTGACTGGTGATCTTGAATTCAACTGGGCCTGCAATGGTGGTGCTTACTTCATTGGAGAAGTCTGATTCATTTCCAGCAGCATCCATTGCGGTCACTGCAAAGAAATATGTACCAGGCTTCAATCCTGATACTGTATAGGCTGACTGGTTACCGATCTTTATTAGCACTCCATATGACCTTGATGAGCTTCCAACATATACCTGATAGTTGGTCACACCTGGACTGATACTGGCATCCCAGGCAAGATGAACATCACCAGCAACAGCGCTGCTGCAGAATGAGATGATCAATAGGCCCATCAACAGCATCCTCATATCAGCACCGCCCAATACCAAGTGTGAATATCTTCTTCATAATGCATTTGAAGCTTGGGCCTTTCTTGACAAGGAGTTCATATTGCTGCTTATAGAAATCAACTTTTTCCTTCAGCATCACAATCTCAGCATCTCTGCTCTTGATTGTAACATCAGCAATTTCCTTCTCTGTTGTTATGGCCTGCTGATATGTGGAGACAGCACTTTTGTTCTGCTCATCCATCTTGCTGAAGAATTCTTCATACAGCTGAACCTTTTGCCGGAGTGTCTGCAATTCTATCAGCTGCAGTAATACTTGCCGTTTCTCACCCTCATTTAGTTGGGGTGTTGACTCTGGCGAGCTTGTTTGACAAATCACGGATGGCACCATCAAGCTCAACAGCAGGAATGCGGTATACTTGCGCATTGTTCAATTCCCTTTCGTTGTCCAATGTCTTTGCAAATTTATTCAGAGCAACTTTGGTATCTGTGCGCTGTCTATCCAACTCAGCAAATTGAGCAGCATATGTGATCCTCTTCTGATCAATCTCTTTTTCCAACTTGGTGCGATCTGCCTGAATGGCAGCATCCTTCTGGGCCCATTCTTTTTCTTTGGCCTTCACCATCTCTTTGCTCATCTCCACCCTGCCTGCTTCCTTGCCTTGCGCATAGATGCGATTTGTATACCACCTCCAGCCAAGGAAAAGAGCACCCAAGAGCACAGCTATGGCAATAATTCGGTATTGTAGGGTGGCTTTAGACCACAACCCAAGGATAAATCCCATGTCTTTGCCTGTCCTTTCTCTTAAAAAGATGCCTCTGCCCAAATGCCACGTGGTATCTGGGCGTTTATAGAGGTATAAAAGAGGTGATCTTTCATCTGAAATCCGGTTGCTGGGGTGCTATCCAGCCTGATAAGGGAATTTTGAGATGGCCCATTTAAGAAAATTGGGTGCCAGCGTCTCTGCCAGATACCCTAAAAGGACAGCGCCTGATACATGAACAGGGATTGTGCTGAAGACAGTTCCAAGAATTCCTGATGCATCAACAAGCCTTTCGATGTACAGAACACCAAGCACCCAAACAATGCCCACAGTAGCTATCCATGAGAATAGATTCTCTCTGGTGGATTCAAAGAACCATTCACAGAGACACTGTTTGGTAGTCTTGCCATTCCTCTTTCCTTCCTGAACATATCGAACCAGCTTGCCGATCAGTGTGAGCAAAGCTGCCATGAAATAAGCAGCCCATATTGCGTGTTTGTTCATAAGCATTTCAAACTCCTTTGTATTGTTGTTATGCCAACCGTCTGATTCCAAGTATCCAAGCTGCAGGCCAGCTTGTGACACAAACAGATCCATCATGCTGATTGCCTGCCAGGATGTTCACGCGGGTGCGCCCTGCATCCACCCATCCTCCAAAGAAGCCAACATGGCCTCTGAATGCCGTCACCTGTGGGCCAGGATCATCAACTGCCTGCTTGACTATTATGACATCACAATCAACCTGCGCATTCTCTGGCAGCACTGGTTGCCCAACAGCCAGCCAGCTTCGAGCATTCAGAGCCTTGGATTGCGGCAATTCAAGTATGCCTGCTATGAAGTTTGCGAAGGCAGAGCACCATGGCGTTTCATCGTGCTGGATTGATCTGTCTATTTTCTGAAGCATATAGAGCACCAGAGGATTGTCGATATTGCCAGCAAGCTCTTTGGTGCCCAGGAATGTTTTTGCAACTTTGTACGCTGATGTTTGTATCATTTGATTGGCATCTCCTTTAGATGTGAAATCAATACCAAAACGATATAGGCCACAAGCCCCAGTGATGCCCACTTGACCACTGGGATGAGCAAGATGTCTATCCACTTGTTGTGCTTCTTTGCCTCAGTCTCTCTTTCAGTTTGAACCTTGGTCAGAAGCACCTCAAGTTTTGTCACCTGTTCCTTTAATGCCGCCGGTGCAGGATAATTGCCAGAGATCAGTTTCATATTCATCTCTTCAATCTTTTCCTTTTGGGGACACTCAAGAATGTGGATCTTCATCGCTTGGGTGTTATCCTTTATCTGATCAGTATGAGCATCTGACCGTCTGAATAATTTATCAATTGATGTATTCACTTCTTTCAGGGTGTTATTTATTCCTGCCTGTCCCTCTGCAAGAATTGATTGACCTGCTTTCAATTGATAAAGAGTCTCAATCAATTCCTTATGGAGATTGATAGCAGCTTTTTCATTATCATCCATGACAGTAACCTTTCGCCGCTATGTTGCAAAAGATGCCCTCTGCCCATAGTTGCCATTGCAGTAAGTTGCCCGCTCAGATGGACTCAGCGCATTTGCACCAACCCATATGCCCACTTCATCAATCACAACTGTCATATCAACAGCTGCAGATATTCCCATCTCAATGCTTGTAGCCGGAGTGGTAAAGCCTGTGCTGGCTCCATCATCATTCGCTGCACTTTCATTATCAATCTCGACATATAAACCTGATCCATTGAAAAAGACAATGATAGTTGTCCAGGCATCAGCCCAAATCACATTACCTGCATCAGCTGTTAGGCTGGGTGAGGTTGCGATCACATAGGCATCAGTCTGACCATTTTTGAAGCCAACTCTTATTTCAAATTCTGTCCCTATCTTGAAATGCCAGTAATCATCAGCGGCAGGATTTGATATGCGATGAGGCTTCACTCTGAATGCAACTGTGAAATTGGCATCACCTGTTAAGTCTGGTGCAGTTGTTCTTGTTAGCAGCTGCTGTCCTGATCCGCTAAAATATGCACCATTGCCAATCTTCCCTAAGACATCACCAGTCGAAACTGTTCCTGTATCAGAAAGATTACGAGCATTGCCGCTGATATCGATTCTTGCCTGCCGCACCTCTGTTGGCAATCCACCATCAGATTCAACTGCACCTACTGTATAAAATGATGCTGGTGTTTTTAGGTTGAGAAGTTCTGCTGTAATCCAGGCTGCAGTCAGAATTGAATTTCTCAAATAAAGAAAATCAAGGTATCCATAGGTTCCATTGTTGAGATCGGCATCATTGAATCCAAGAAATAATGCATCTGCTGTAGCATCAGGCTGGACTGAACAGATGGCATCAGTATGAGCCACCCCATCAAAATAAAATATCCGTTCTATTGCTCCATTATGAACAGCATGAAGTCTTTTGAATTTTTCAACATAATTCCCTGTAGTAGTTGCAACCACATCACTCACAGGCAGTGGGACAGTTGCTGCTGATGAACCAACATTTATTCCGATATAATCATAGTTCACTTCACAACCAGTATTGGCAGAACCAATGCCAATCCATCCTGCTGCTGTAACACTAGAGTCAGTGAATTCCAAATCCCATGCAGCCGGTTCATCAGTTCCCTTTGCCCAAACCTTTAATTTGAGTGATGTTCCGACAACACGAAAGCGCATGTAGTACCAAGTACCAGTATTTATTGTCTTCGCAGTACTACCAACAGCAGTCGATGTTGGTGCTGTATATTTATGAATCCCTATTGCATCACCAGAAAGCTGAATGTATGCAAAATAACAACTCTCTGCTCCTGCTGCCCCAGCACCTCTTACATAGAGACGGACATAGTGATTATCATTTGTATCTGGCCTGCATAATGCAAGAATTTCACAATCAGCATTTGCTGTCCCAAGAGCATCTATGGAGGCTGCATATCGGTATACATCTGTTGTCACTTGCTCAATGGTATTCATACCAAACACACCATCTTTGCGAGTGGTTATGGCACCTGAAGCAGCGTTCCAGCGCTCAGTCCATCCTGTTGGAGCACTCCCAACAGTCTGACTAGAAAAGTTATCCTTGAAATAAGCTGTGATTGCTGTCAGAGGATCAATCTGGATTGATCCATCAACTCCGTTGTACAATTGATATTTATCAACATCCATCGTCCACTGGATAGACTCTCTTTTATTGTTATCAACTTCTGAAACCTTTCCATATCCGACAATATTCTGATTATATGATTGCCGCCAGCAGACGCTCTGACCAACACCAATAGTCCATTGGGTAAATCGGCTGGATGGAATATAGGCTCTGTGATCAGGTGCAGAGTCTTCAAATTTTATTCCTTCAGAGGCACCCATCTGTGTAGGCAGGTCATATCTGAATATGGTTCCATTTCCATTCCCTGTTGAGCTTGTAATATAAAGATGATCACCATAGCCACAGATGCCTTCATGAAAATCAAAATTTGTAACCTGAGCCATTGGGGTGATTCCTGTCCCATCCAATTCTACTCTATAGGTGGTGTTGTGAGTTGTTTCTGCTTCACTTGTTTTGTCTTGATTGATCCAAAAGGCTCCACGCCAATACTCAATTCCTTGACACCATGGCAAAGGAGTCTCAAGATCAATATAGCCATTCAAGCTCATGGTGGCATCGTTATTGAGGACATATAAGTGCTCTCCAACAGCACTGTACCCTACGGTGACAAATTTATCCCACTCAGGAACATAGCACATACCAGCGCCATCAACAGCATTTGTCCCATAATCAAACCATGACTCAAGACTGAGATCAGACAAATTGTATTTCCCAATAACAGGATAATCTGTATTTGCTGGCCAATCACTCAGGAAGGCAATAAGCTGGCCATCATATATACAGCCATCACTTATGTGATTAACTGTATGCCCAGTTATGCCTGTGAATGGAGATGTGTTTGCAGTCACTAGGTTCCAGCTGAGATCATACTTTCTTATCTTATTTGTATCAATGCAATAGTAGTGTGTCCCATCAAAGACAAGACCTTGATGACAGCCAATGTCTCCTGAGATAGCTGTTGCCTTGAATTGATAATTGATGCTGGCAGGGAAATTCAAGGTTTCTCCTGAACCAGTTCTGTCAGTCAGAGAATCCCCAAACATAAACACGCGATGGTAATCTGACCAGACAGCATTGCGTCCATTCGTTGCAGTTGGGGCAACTCTTGTATAGACTGATGACCCAAAACATATCCAAACAATGGTAGATGATGAGCTGCTCAAATTTGTCTTAACAAACAGCGTACCCTTTTGTGACACCTTTGAGATATAAACAAGATCAAAAGGTATTTCATCACCATCATTATTCTGAACGTGCAAATCTGCACCACAGTCATCGTGAAGATTTGTCCAAAATTCAGAGGGCAGAGTTGATAAATCAATATAGACAGGAAATGAATTCAGCGAAGCTGAAACACTTGCTGCTGGAATGGTAACAGGAACTCTATATGGGCCACCAATGCTGCCGGTTGTTCCATCTGCCACCAAACCAATAATGGTCTGAAGCCAGCATATGAGTCTGTTGGCATCTTCATGGCCTATATCTGTATAGGTTGCAAGTTCCACAAGATAAGATTCAATATCATATATTGCATAAGCTTCATTATAGGCTTCTCCACCAATCCATCCAAGTTGCCAAGCCCAGGCATCAAATCCGCCAGCTGTGAGTGCTGCATTTGTTGCAGTCTCTCTTGCTGTTGAGTCTGGAATGGAGTAGTCAACATAATTGCTTTGCCCGTGAACATCAACATAGAAGCTTGGATCATAATCTGCAAAGATGGCAGCAAGCCTTACAGTCTCTGGCTCTGATAAAGCAGAAGGCCCATGGTAATACTCGCTGGCTGAATTGGCATCATCAGGATCACCTGCTCCAAAACCTGTAGGGAAGTTCCTGCTGATATCAACTGATCTGGGCCATGGCTCTAAGCTGTCATCATGAGTATCATTGTCATTCTTTCTTGTGCCATTGATATAGCCATCAGGATTCTGGATGGGGACAATCACATATCTGACTTTGTTGTTGATTCTTGATGGATTCATTTCCAAGTAATGCAAAAATGCAATCAATCCTTGACAGCCCACCTTCTCCAGACCATGAATGGATCCACCAACAACAACTGTCTTTTCATATCCTGCAGGAGATATGATCACCCCAACAATTGGGTTATCCTTGGCAGAATTACCAAAGTTTGTATATGACCATCCATTTCTTGTGCAGATTGCCTGAATAATTGTAGCCTGTTCTGCATATGTCGGAACAGCAGCCTCATAACCGACATAGTTGATATAAGCTGGGGCACCAGAGTAACCATCTGCAAGGATCTGATTCATATCTTCACCAGAGATCAAATCCTTGAATATTGCCACCTGATCAATCAACCCATCAAAACCTGTACTTGTGTTCATTGATCCGCTGGTATAACTTCCGCCAATTCCAAATGGAGTATCAGATAGAACTATATTATTGGCCCCAGTCCGCCAGATTTCTTTCATTGTTTTTGCTGTGTCATCCCAGAGTCTGGCATAGATGTATTTGTCAGAATCCCGATACTGAACACAAAGCCAATACCAAACTCCTGTGGAAAGACCTGTAAAAAGCAAATTTGTATCAGTTGTTGCTCCTTGCCCTATGAATAGCTGAACATTTGCACCCACAACATGAAGACCATATGTCCGTTTGTTGCCACCAGTATCATATCTGGTTACAAGATCCCTTGCAGAGGCACCATTCTGTGACTCTTCCTTGAACCAGCAACACACTGTAATTGTTTTGTTTGTGGTGCCACTTTTTAATGGAAAGTCTGCTGAAAGATTTGCATCAGTTCTTGAGAACATCTGATTGCTATCACACTCAAGATCGACACAAGCTCCACCTTCCTTTTTATCTGCAGTGCTTGTGCCAGGAGTGCCTGTTGCTGTGAGTGTGTTTGTCCCTTTTGAATCTGTTGTTAAAGCACCAGATTCAAATCTATAAAGAGAAACACAGCGAGCATCATTTGTAAAATCATAGGCCATTTTATGTCTCCTGAAATATCGCAGATAAACCAAGAGCTACAGCATTGCTCTTTGTATAGGTTTCACCATCTTCACTGGTATAAAGATTCCAAGCAGTCACATCATCAGGAATCACATCAGCAGAATTATAGGTGTCAATATAATAAAGGATGCCAACAACTCGCATGGCTCTTGGATCACCAGCATAAGACCCATGCAGACCAGCAAAGGTGTAAGCCTGTCCTGTTGGTCCTGTTGGAACATTGATGGTGAATGCTGTGTCATATGCTGATCCATATTTATATGATCCAAGATTGGTAACAAATTCCAACTGGATGATCTTCTGCTTGAATGCAGACTGATCATTCCATCCATGATATCCTTTGATGCCTGTGATATATTCATCATCATCCATGATGAATTGGTTCTCTGTTTCACCAGATGTTGTTCCTCTGATTGTCCCATATACTGTGGCACCAGCAGAATCTCTATAGATTGCTTGCCAGCCCTTTATCCCAACAGGACCACCATCAACAGAGTTTGTCCAGATCTTGTATCCAATCAACCGAACATTCTGCAGCGCATAGGAGTCATCATAAAAATGAGTACCAGCACCACCACCAGCCCATGCACCAACACCAATTGTTCTTGATGCTGATTTCCAGAATCCATTGATGGCCTTGAGAGGTGGGATATATATGGGCCCATAAGCATCACCATTGGCCAGACTCTCAACATCACCAGCAATCTGATATGTGTGCTTGATCCAAATATATCTTCCTCTGCCTGAAGGCCCAAGACCTTCCCACCAGATTGATGGGCCACCAACAATATCAAATGTTGATATCTCATCCATTGACCAATATGCCCAAGGTTCAGGCAGTTCAACTCCGCCTGGGGTTGATCCTATTCCGACAGCCTGTGTCTTGGTGCAATAAAGAGTCAATGTTGCTTTTGTTATGGTTGCTGCTCCTGCCTTGACAGAAAGCACCAAACAATCATCCTTGATCAAATTCCTTGTCCATCCAGTCAAGGTGAAATCCTGATACTTTTGTGCACCAGTCATACCCAGAGTGCCACTTACTATTGTGGTGTTTGTTGGATAGTCTGCAAATGATCCCATCTTAATATCAAATGAAATATCACCAGAGACATCAGCAAGTATGGTCACACCTTCAAGGTGCATATTACAAGGTATCCTGACCATCGCTATTTCGCCAGCAGCCGGTGGACTTCCTGCAGCTGTAGCATGCAGGATGATTGGAATCTGAACAGACTGGGTAACAGCATCAACTGTTGATATGGTGGTGTTCTCATCATCTGATATGCTGTATGTGTTCTCAAACCACACCCTGGCACCCAGATCACCAAGAGTCTTGCCTGTTGGAATTGTGAATGGCATACTGATGAAGTTGTCAGAATCAATATCACCAATTTGCTCTGCTGAAACAAACCCTCTCGAAGAGAATCCTGCACCAGCCAGAAAGCCATCAAGGTTGGCTACAGGTGCAGCGGCATTCCATGTCCATGGCGCTCTGACAATCCTGATCCTCAGTTTGTTGTATTCGCTATTGGCATTGATGGAGAAGGCTGCAGCAAATGCCTGTATGCCTGTGATGTTTGCCCCATCAAATTGATCAGGCGATACTTCCCGCCATATGCAGCAGCGATGATCAAAGGCATCACTACGGACATCAATCAGCATCAATCCACCATAGGTTGCAGCATCTCCATAGGTGCCTGAATCCTTTCGCAACACTCCTGTGATCGGGTTATAAGTATGGTTGATTTCAGATCCATCATACAGAGTATCTGCTGCACCAGTATCCGCATCAATATTCCGCCAGGCACCAGAGGTGGCATCCCTGATCTGGAAGGCAATTGACATTATCCGGTTGCCGTTTGTTCTTGGTCTGGTCACCATCACAACAGCAGTTCCTGACTGCACCCCAGCATTCAGCGTTATGTCCCAGTCAGCCGGTGGTCCGATATCAAACAGAGCAGTGGCTTCAGTGTTGATATTATCAACAACATATTGAGGATCTTTGTTGCCATCTGTCCAGTTGCTCCAACCTTTATCATTGTGCAGTCTAATTGCCCAATACCAGATGCCAGAATAATTACCATAGAAGTGTTCATATCTGAATCCACGCCAGTCAGCAAATATATCCTCAACAATAAAGCTATCTGTTCCGTTGTGAGCAAATGTCCCATTCTCTGATGGTGTCCGCAAATCAACACTCAATACTGTAGTCCCTGGGGTGATTCGTTTTGCTCTGAATTCAGCCTTGTCAATATTGGCATTCCACTTCTCAGCGCCGCAAAGGAACAGCACAGATGATGTCATGGGCAAAGCATTTGTCCAAATCAGCTGATCAGGAACATCTGTGCTGACATCAGGCACTTCTTTTGGAGTATAGGTGACATTGCTTGCAGCCCAGGAAGTGCCAGCAACCTGAGAGCAGAGATATGTGACATCGTGCACACCATTCTTGACTATCCGGTGCCGTTCATTCTCAATGAAATAATCCCCGCTCATGCCTTCATCATTGATTATGGTTACTCTGTCAGAAATATCTCTTGTTTGAATCTCTGTCAGGTGTGCTGTGGCCATGCAGCCTTCAATGACCACATCAACAGCCATTCTAGGGTCTTTATACAGAGCAACAAAGTAGTCACAGAATGCCTGACCTTCCTCTGGTGATGTGATATATTTGCCAGGGAAAGGGTATGTGCTTTCAAGATTGTAATCACCAATGCTGGTATCATCTCTTGAACTTACTTCATAGCCATCACCTTCAATCACCAGAATGGCATCAGCCTTGAGCACTACCAAATAGGCTGTTGCTCCTGAATCATTCCTGAAATTCAGATATCTCTTGTTGTCAAACTTGCCATAGTCAAGATTTTCATTTTCTGCTGATATCTGGACGCCAGCTCCATCAACAGGAACTATGTCAACAGTTACATCTGTGCCCTCTGCATCAATAGCGCTGTTGGCTTCATAGGTGATAGTCTCCCAGCTCGAAACAGATATTTCATTTGTGCCAGAGTTCTTGGTTGGGAACTTCAACTCGATGCTTATGGTCTCACCAACACCAATTGCAATAGGATCACCAGTGTTGCCAGTCAGGTCATAGAGATCAACTAGAGAGATGATCTGTTTTTCTTCACTCAGGTTGAATGTCCTGATCCTTGCAGTCACCACATTATATATATCATCCATGGTGTCAACTGGATGAATCTCTTTATAGGTGATGGCGCTGCCAGGTGTGTGAGTATAGGTGGCCTGTGAGACGGTGTGCGGTGATGCAAAGCGGTGCGCCCTGTCTTCAAATATCAGCTTGCCATCCTTGCTCTCTCTGATGAATCCTGCCTCTGTGTCCTCTATGTCACGCAAGGCCTGGAGTGCATCAATCTCTCCACCTGTCCAAAATCTTACCAATGTTGATTGGCCATCATCAATCAATCTTGCCGAATCAGCCCAGCCAATCTGATCCAAAACAATATCTGCAGCTGTGCCTGATTTGATGGCAGTCTGCATAGGGATGTTGACCTTGTTTGTCTTTTTGAAGACACCAAGAATTCCAATGCCAGTCAGGTTGGCTGTGTAATCCTGCCTCTGCGCTCCACCTTCTGTTGTGATGTTTCTCAGCACACCATAACAGATAGTCACTTCTGATCCTGTTCCAATCTTCATGGTGAGCTTGATAGCTCTGCCTGGTTTGATGTCACCATAGATTGGGCTGGCAGAATTGAATTTTGAATACTTCCTTGCAAAGTTGTTAAGCTGAACATTGATAGTGCCAGCAACACTCCTGCCCACCAGCTGTGAGTTGCGATCACGACCACGAGTGAAGGTCAGATCACCCTGCCAATCAGCGGTGATATCAGAATAGGCATTTGCGAATAGCAAATCATTATCCCAGTCTACATACAGCTTGTAATCTGCCCAGACTGTCATTGTACCACCCCTGTGAACCCGCCACCAGCCAGTGCATCCTTCATAATCTGCAGCACTCTGGTTTCAAGATCATTCTGATATATGTTGCCATTATTCTCGATGTTGAGATTCAACTGAATAACTTTGGGCTTGCTCTCTGCCTCATCCTTGGCAGCAACAACCTCAGCACTCAGGTTGCTAACAGCATCTGAAAATTTCGCCATCATGTCTGCATTGCTGCCTTGCAGATCAGTCATCAACTGAGAGAAGTCAAGCGCGGCCACTCCACTCGATGTTGTTGTGGTGGTGTTCAGAATATCTGAAGCGCTTGGTGTTCCAGCAGGAGCAGTTCCCAAACCGATAGTTGCCTTGGTGATATCTTCAATCTTGGTCAAGATAGCATCAAGTTGTGGGATGACAGCCTCTCTTGCTCTCACGAAAGCTGCTGTGATATTCTCGCTGACAATCTGGAATTGAGATTCAATTGCAGTCTCAATAGCATTGGATCTTTCAAGGATTTCATTCTGCTGTTGTTCAATGTAGCCAAGCACTTTTTCTCTTTCTGTCTTGTAGGCATTATCCATGTTGGTCTTGGTTGATGCCAACAGATCAGAGGTGACAACATTGAATCCTGACTTCATCATATCCACCGCATGCTGGCCTTCTGCGCCACCATACTGGGTGAGCATATCAGTGATCAGCTTGCCGCTTGATGTAAGCTTCTTGGTGTTTCCGCTGAACAGCGCTTCAACCTTGTCAAGCTGTCCTGATGTCAGCCCAGCAGCATCCATCACCTGTCTGGCCACCTCTGGGATACCACCTTCAGTCAACCTTCCTGTCTGTTGGAAGTCTGCAACAGCAGCATCCCACTTGCCCATAGCACCGATGATATTGGTTATGCTCTTGAACATTCCTGCATCCAATCCCTGAGCAGAAAGCTTTTGGGCATCATATATGCCATTCAAAGCATCCTGCAATCCGGTTGTCTCAGGTATCAATTCCTTTATCCCACTTGCGAATTCAGTGAGCCCAGTTGCAGCAGTTTTCAGATCCTTCAGTTCAGAAGCCTTTTTGAGCTCATCAAGACTGCCACCAAACTCAGAGAACAACACCTTCAAATCAGGCAGCACTTCGCCTGTCTCCTTGAACTGAGCAACAAGGGTGCCGAAATAGTTGGATGTCTTGAGTGATCCTGCCAGCGTTTCAAAGTCTGCCACGCTGCCGCCAAGCTTCTCAATCTTCTGTCTCAGATCCTCTGTGATGACTCCATCCTCAAGGAAAAGATCAAGACTGGATTTGATTGCAGGCGCAAATGCCTCCAATCCATCTTTCAATGTCTGGAATCCAGTGGTGAGATTCTCAAGCCCAGCAAGATCGGCTGCATGCAGTTTCATCTCTGCCATCACCTGATCCATCTTGGCCAGTTGTCCTGTCATGATGTTTGATGTCTTGGCATACTCTTCCAACTTTGATCTATTGTCTTCTATGTATTTTGTGAACTCCTTTGTCACACTGCCAGTCTTCAGCGCTTCCTGATAATATGTCTCGAATTGCTTAGCAGCTTCAAAGGCAGCATCACCACCCATCACCATGGCATCAGCTTCTGCCTTCAATCCGCGTTTGACCATGTCTGCATATGATGTTGACTTCTTCCACTCTTCATTCAGCTGGGTCCAATCGCCAGTCAATTCACCAATCTCCAGACCTTCAGTGAAGTTCTTGTGGAATCCGCTCCAGGCAGTATTCATATCATCATACATGGCCTTCAGTTTGCCTTGCTGTTTGGCAAGCTGGAATATCTGATCAAGCATCTGTGGGCCACCTGCGACATCACCGCGCGCCCTCCAAAGCTGGCCACCATTCGGATCAAACCCAAATGATGATGTCATCTGACTGTACAAATCCTGTGACATCTTGACTCCACCAAAGTCACGAGCAATCTCATCAGTGCCAGCCTCTGCATTGGTCTTGCCCTTTGCCCAACTTACCAATGATCCAATTCCTTTTGCAAGAGCACCAACAGCTGCACCAACTATGGTTCCAATCCCAGGCATTATAGCTGTGCCGATCATTGCACCACCACCAACAGACTTCAGCCAGGATGATACGCTGTTGCTCTTCCAATTGGATATCCCGCTCATGGCCAGCATGGATCCACCCATCATCAATCCTGTCTGAACAAGGCTTCCAACCTTATCTCCCATGCCCATGAATCCACCACTAGAAGTGCCTGCGCCTGTTCCTGTGCCACCAGAATCACCACCAGTAACAGATGACAAATCAGCCATAGAACTATCACCTTCATTGCCCTTCTTGGTGAACATAGAGAATATGCCGCTGATGCCTCCAGCACCACCAAGAACATCTCCAGCACCACCAGTGTCGCTGGCAGTATCTCCACCAGAGGATTTCTTCAGCAGCTTGGTCAACGATTTGGAGAGATCACCAGCCAAATCAGTCAGGATCTTTTTGAATGGGCTCATCAGTGTTTCAGTTATGGTTCTGATCACCATCTTGCCAAACTCTTTGAAGATGCCAACAATGACATCACTCATAGACTTGGCTTCAAAGATCATATCAGCAATACCCTTGCTGAAGTCAGTGAAGATGGTGCTCACCTGTTCTTTCCAAACCTCTGCCATCTTGCCTGCAGTATCCTCAAACTGGGCTTGAATCTGCTTGTCCATCTTTTCGATGTTGGGAGGAAGTTTGCCATATGCAGCCTTTATCGCGGCAATGTAATCATTCCATGCAGGCAACATCTCTTTCTTCAGAAGTCTGTTATTGCCCTTCATCACCTCTGTCAACTTCTGAGAGTATTCAGCTGGCCATTGACCATTCGCTGTGCGCAGGCTCTTGTAATACTCTGCCCAAACCGGCTGCATCTTTTCCCGCACATTGACATCGGTGCCGAATGCCATGTCATTCAGATCATTCAAAACATCTGCACTCAGCTTGCTGTGCTGCTCTGCTGTAGTTTTGACCATGTTCGATATGGCATCAGTCTGCTCCTTTGTGGACATCGCGCCCTTATCTCTTTGATCCCTGTATGCCTTTTCCATCAACAGGGTGGATTTGTCCATACTGATTCCCAGCTCATCATAATCCTTCTTCATGATTGCCATCTGGGTATGCTGATCAATCCAGACATCAAGCTGCTCTTTCAGATTCTCTTTGTTCTTGGTGACGATGCCATCATACCATTTCAACTTTTCAATGGCAGCATTGATGGCCTCTGATTCTGTCAAGGTAGCATCTTTTGATTTGGCTACAGCAGCAGCATGTTCAATCCATGCTCTTGCATTCGCCTGCAACTCTGGGTTCTCAATGCCAGCAATAGCTCTTGGAATCCCCTTCTCATTCAAATCCTTCAACTTCTTTTTCTCTGCCTGCAGGTCAGCAACCTTCTGCTTTGCATCCTCAAATGCCTGGGCTTCAGCCTTCAACGCTGATATGGATTTGGGCACCTTCCCGTTCATCTGTTCTGTCAAGTCAATGGCATCAAGGATCTGCTTGCTATATGCATGGGCAAATCCAGTCACATCTTTTCCTGCTCTCTGCAGCAAGGATAATTGTTCAGCCAATTCTGCAGCAGGATTGACAGCCTTGTGCATAGCCTCTGCCAACTCCTTGACCTTCTGTCTTTCCTCTTCTGTAAGAGGTATCTTTTGCTTGACCTTCACAGCCGCTTCAGCAATGACATCACTCCAATCCTTCAATGATCTTGTGCCGCGTGTAACATCTATATTGAGCAACTTCAGTTTGTCCCCATATTGAGCAGTCAAATCAGCAGACTTCTTTGTCAGCTCTGCTATCAGGGAAGCATTGGCAGCATCCTGATGGACCTTGCTGACAGCCATGCTTACTCTGCCAAGAGCTGCAGCCCATTCCTCTGCACTCCTGCCATTGCGCTCAAGGGTTTCTCCCATCTTTGCTGCCATGGCAACAGATTCAGCATTCTTGCTCATGGCCTCAGAAGCTTTCTGGAGTCCTTTGTTTGCCAGTTCAGTTGCTTCTGCAACTCTGCCTTGGAACAGGCCAATGCGCTTGTACAAGCTTTCCATCTTCTTATCAAGATCAAATGTTTCCATGATAAGTCTGGTGAAGCTCCATGCAGCAGTAGCAACAGCCACAACCGCTATTGCCTTGCCCAGCAATCCCATCCCATTCAGTGTGAGCTTCAGAGCGCTTCCAAAGTCCAACACCTTTCTGGCATCCATGAAGGTTGTGAATATGCCAAACGTCATGGTCAACTTCTTCATATCACTTATTGTTGATGCCAGCTTCAGGCCAGTCAGCGCCAGCCCAAACAGTATGATCTCATATGTCAGAGCGTGAACAGGTGCCTTTCCTTTTTCAAATACACCATTCAGATCTGTCAGGAAGTTGAACAATGGCCCAGTGCCGCTGTTGACAACACCCTTCATGATTTTTGCAATATTGGTCCATAGTGCACTAAGCTGGGCACCAGTTGTTTCTACCTGCTTCTTGACGGCAACATCAACTGTTCCGTGAGCATCAGCAAGATCAATCAGTGTCTTTTCATATACCTTTGCTTGGCTTCCTGTCAGCGCCATAGCTGCACGCATTGCTCTGATGTTGCCGAATATGGTAGCAATTGCTTCATCATTATCCTGAACAGCAAAGGCCAATTCACCCATCGCCTTTGCAAGTCCTTTGGATTTGAGTGCATCAGCAGTCAACTCAATGCCATATTCCTTTGCAAGTTCTTTCGCCTGCTTGGTGGGCTTCAGGAATGTCACCAATGCCTGGTTTAATGAAGTTGTTGCCATATGGGCATTGATACCCATCTGTGTCATGGTGACGAATGCTGCACCCAACTGATTGATGTCAACCTTCAACGCTGCTGCAGTTGGGATAACCATACCCAGCGACCCAGCCAATTCAGCGCCGGTTGTCTTTCCTTTTCTCACCATTTGGAACAGTTTGTCTGCAGCCTCACCTGCCTGCTCAACCGACAAGCCATATGCATTGGTGACAGTTGTCAGCAAATCTGTTGATGTCGCAATGTCCACCAACGCTGCTTTACCAAACTTTGCAGCCGTTTCTACAAACTTTACAGCTTTATCTGGTGCTATGTTAGCAGACAGAGCGAAATACATGCCCTGGGCCAGCTCAGCAGTGGTACCAAGCTGAGAACTGACCCCTTTTAGCTCGTGATATAGTGCTTTTGTCTCTTCTGTGGTGGTATCGAGCAGCGTGGTGACGTTGGCCCAGACCTTTTCAGCCTCCATCGCACCTTCAACCCAATGCTCAATCATGGATGCTCCACCCATCAATCCGAATGTAGCACCCAGGCCGATTGCAATATGTTTAAGGTTGGTCAATGAACCACCAAACACGCTGGCAGCTTTCTCGCCTTCCTGAAAATGTTTGGTGCTGGAGCTGCCCACCTTTTGATAGGCAGCATCCAGATTGTTCAATTCAGATATTGTTGCCTTGCCACCTTGAACACCAACTTTGAAATATAAGTCAGGCATGATGACCTCTTTAGAATAGCCGTGGCTGTGATGCTCTTCTGTACAATCTCATCAGATCAAATTCCAGCGCATCAACAGTTGACAGGTCAAGCATATTGAATGAGGCAGCATCAACCATCTTCCCGATAGTATCCACCAGCCCACCGTACATTTGATATGCCATTGTGTCCTCTGCCTTCTCTGCCTTCACTGGATTCTTTTCACAACCGTGACAAGCTGTTACTGACATCAAGAGCTTCTTGCATACTGGCTTTAATTCTGCCAGAGCTGCTTTGCAATAAGCCTTTTTGTCTGGATCATCATTGGGCTTGGCAACATAAGGAAATATGTTTTTCCAATTTGGTTCATCAGAGCAGCCATTTGAACCTCCAGCCAGATATACCTTGAGAGCTTTTATGAAACCCTCAAGTGTTATCCGTTTCCCCTTACAGCCCTCTCAGCTCTGCTGAAGAGGAAACTGAGCCCAGCCCTTTTGATGAGATAAGGAACTTTGTTTTTCCAATCTTCCTTATTATCAGCAACACAAGGGATGCTGCCTTCAAGCACCATTCCTTTGTTGTCCTGATAGCTGTCACGGATCAGCTTGTTGTAGAGTGTGTTGAGAGATTCATGATCATAGATCACTCTCATAGCGCCCTGCCGCAAGCCTTGCTGTCTCTGTGCGCGGTTCCAGTTGATGGAGTCCATGGCACTCGGTGGTGTGAAGTTCTGAGGTATGATGATAGATTTCTCGATGCCATCTTTTGGATCAACCAGCGAAAAGCTGAGGTTGATAGAAGCATCTCCAAGAAGAGCATCAATGTCAAGCTTATCCTCTTCCACTTCATATTCAGGAATGCAACGGGTGATGCCATTGTATCCTTGATCAACCACAATATCCTTGATGCCATATCGAGCATCCAACTGGGCAATCTGGGCTTCAGTCAGAACTTTGCCCATGGCCTTTACCTGCACATTGTATTTCTCGAACAGATCATGTGCAGCAGTGGGCTTTCCTTCTTTGATGTCCCATGCATCCATCTCATCTTTTGCGGCCTGCATCATGCCTGTTCTTTCCCGCAACATCAGGATCATATCGCGGTTGTCATAAGGCTTCATGCGCACATCAATGACCAGTGGAGAAGATAGCTTGTCATGGCGCAGACGAAATTGGAAGTCCAAGAATTCTGCATCCAAGTTGTAAAGCATTCCGCTGTCAACAATTGTCTTGGCGGTTGATTCAGTGTTATTCATAATTATTTGCTTCCCCTTATTCTTTTAACACGTTTGATTTTATGACACCCAACATTATTATCAGGCATCCCCAACTCTTCAATGATTAAGTGATCTGCCACAACAGCATCCACCGATACAATCTTGCATCCTGCTTCTCTGGCTTTCCAGCTGAAATAGCAGTCCTGGCCACCGTATGGATAGTCATTCTTGACCAGGTGCCATGTCCTCTTGATGCAGGAACTTCCACAATGTCTCTGTGCTCCTGTGTATCCAATCCTGAACCAAGGGTATTCAATCTTGCTGAATACAGAAGCCTTGACCAGGGTGCACCCCAGAGAAACCCAGAGAATGTTGTCATCTTCATCCTTCTTTACTGACAACACACCTTCCTGTTTCTTCAGGAAGTAATTGACAACAGCAATATCTGCCCCATTATTGATTTCATTCAGGAGCAGAGCAAATGCGCCTGGAGGTACAACAACATCTTCCTCCACAAACCAGATAAGATCAGTGGGCTGGGCCAACAGCGCAGATGTAACATCATTGAAGCAATCAGGAATGCTCTTGTCCCAGCTTCTCTCTGTTACATATTGGAATCCTGCCAAATTCCGTTCGATTGACTGGGCAGATTCAGCAAATTCGACACCACGTGTTGGCCTTGCCACACCGCTCATATCAGACTCCTTTTATGCCGCCACCAGAAGTTTGGTGTCATCCTCATCACAACGCACCGTCATTGAAACATAGTCATCGCCGGTGGCCTTCAGCACAGACTGCTCTGTGAAAGGAATGGTGAGCGTTGCTTGCTCTTGTTCCTCTGCAAAAGACTCAGATGGAATCTTCAGGTGAGGAATGGTGAGTGTTATGGTGTAATACAATCCGGTGGTTCCGATCTGTGAGCCCAACAGCACAATGCTCAGCGTGCATTCGGTGTTGTTTCTGAACAGAGTGCGCTGTGCTGTGCTTTCGAACAACACAACAATCTGACCAGACACAGACTGTTTCCCAACCTTGGCTTTGGTGAGCAGATCCTTTTGACCAGCCGGATTGCCAGGCAGGAACCATGGTGAAGGATTTTGGTTGAAGGTCATGTTCCACTGAGTCAGCTTTGTGGAGATATCAATAGCAGCGCCGGTTGCGCCGAATGTGAATGTCCCACCAAGAGTAGTGAAGAAGCTTGATTCAGCGGACAATGCCGGCATTGCAGCCGCATTGGCAACCATCTGCCGCGCAAAACCCTGCCACCCAATCTTGACATGGTCTTTCAATGATCCGGTGAGAGTGAACTGTTCAATCACCGCACCACTGATCAGGTTCTGTTCCACACCAGCCAGCTTTTCAATGAGAGAAGTGTACAGGCACTCTTCATTGGTAGAAGGATCTTGGAACACAAACTTGTGATCATATACGGTTGGTGCCGCCGTTGATGGATTGGTTGTGGTCAGATCACCCATCACGAATGCAGGAGCAAACAGCGCCGAAAGATTGGACAGATCAAACTCACGACTGCCAATTACAAAGCGCTTGGTGATAGGATTCCATCTGGTGGCAAACGAATGCCCTTTGCCATAGTAATCCTTATCACTGTTGGAATCAGGATGCTCACCTACAACAGGCGCAAATCCGGTGTATGGCAGCACACGGTCAATGGATGCAGCTGCGATAGCTGTTCCAATTGCGCTCTGCTTATTCAGGCTAAATGCAACTTCAAGGTCTATGCCTCTCATATGTTCTCCAATAATTGAAGCTGGATTTTATCCCAGCAGTTATGTGCCGTATGCACCAACAACCAGTTGCAACCTTATCATCCCCCAGCGATCAGCTGGATCAAATTCGGCCTCTCCTGATTGGGTTCTTACACGGAATGAATTGCCTCTATTTGCTGAAACTGCAGCAACAGCAGCTTCAACCGTCTCAACCAGGGTCATCATATCAACAGACAAGCACTCAGCATCACTGGGCTTGATACAAAGCCAAAGGTTGAATTGCGCCAGCCTTTGCGAAGGCTTTGTCCAACGCTGATCAGATCCTTCATAGTCGTGAGCAAAGCCAGCAAATTTGATGCCCCAATAAGGAAAGGTGTCACCATCCTCCAATGCCAAATCGGGATGTTTTGGTGCCATTGACATAGGATTACTGAATGTGGTTGGCACCAGCGCATCATTCAATTGTGTTCTGATTGCTTCGAATGCCAATTTCAGTCCCATATCAGTGCCCCACTGTCTTGTTTGGGAAATACTTCACAACCTGAAGCATCTCCTGGTGTCCAATCTGCATTGCCATCGGTGTTGCTTGTCTCACTCCTGGCTCCAACCACTTTCTTGGTGCCTGGGCTGGGATGTTCACAGACTTTCTAAAGATCAAGCCTTTCTGCTTGCCTGTCTTCAGAATCCCCATTTTAGCAGCACCTTTCTTTGTTACGCCAGCTGCTAGGCCCATCGGTATCGCAAGAACTTTTCCTGCCTTGGCCACTACCTTGTGTGCTTTTATGCCCTTTTCCCAATATATACCATATGCAACATTGGTGCCGATGGCATATCCATCAGGAAGGATCTTTGCATCAACTCTATTGCGCAAATTACCTGACTTCACTCCAAGCTTGCTTGGTCTTGGTCCATGTAGCCAATCTGTCTTGACCACACCTTTGGTATATTCTGCTGCAGCTCGATACCATGCCTTGAAAGCTTTTTGCAGCACATCATTAAGTGTGGCCATTAGAATAACACCGTTGGTGCATAGAACTTTCCGTTTGCATCCTTTGCGCCTTCAACAACCATAATTTGTGGCTGTGATCCATCTGGCAGCGTGATCCTGTCCCTGGTGGTTACTTCAACTGAATCCAAGAATTGAATGGATGATATATCAGCCGCCATCACACCATCCTCTGATTGAACAAATCTTGCTTTCTTATTGATGACAACTTTGTATGAGATTGGGCTGGCATATGTTCTGGTGCCAGCCCTTTTCTCATCTTCAACCTCTGGGCCTGTGCATTGCTCCCAGGTGATGGTTGGCAGATCTGCATTCAACATGCTCTTTGCTGTTCCCAGAGCACTGTTGACAAGCTGTTTAAGCATTCCCATGTTATCCTCTTACAAGCTTTGCTGAACCTCTATTAGAGTCCAACCGCAGATCACACCATCGTTTGATAAAGTCCCATGAGATATCCGGCAACACCTTCCTTATTGGAGGTGCATTATCAGAGAACTTGATTTTGATTGAGCCAACACCCAACTCACTCAGTCCCATTGAACTCAGGTCTGCTGTCTTGTCTGTGCCAAGAAGTGCATCAGCAAATTCACAAGTGGCATACTTCAGTTCATTCGGGATGACATCGTTGTCCATGTCCAGCCCTTTTAAATCAACCATGTCCTCTCTGGGCCACAGCAGCGCTTGTTCATCAGCAGCCACTTCACCTTTCCAGTCTGCCATCTGATCAATAATCCTAGTTGCAGTGATCAGAGCCTTTGATTTGTCATCATTGGATGGCACTGGGGTTGCTGCCCAATTTGTTGGAGCAGGCATCCGTGTGGCAAAATATTCTTCAGCTTCCTCAAGGGTGAGATAGCTGTTTGAATTCTCTCCACCAACGGTTGCATCAATTGTGACTGCCATAATTGCTCCTTATTTGGCCCCTTTTTTGGCAGCGCCTGGAGGTGTCCGTTTTGTTGCCGCAGCCGGTGCCGCTTTCTCTGCACCAGTTGATGTATCAAGGTCACTCACTGCTGCTCCTGGTGCACCAAGATCCTCAGTTTTGACTGGTACAGGGATGAATGGCTTGCCATCCTTCTTATCTGTGCTACCAAAGTCTTCAGGCCTGTATTTGAACACTGTAATCTTGGCAGTTTCATACTGCAGACCGATCTTGGGGAAGTCATTATCAAGAATCAGAATTGCATCACACTTTTCGATTTGGTTTTTGTCAGCAGCAAGATTGGCTCTGACAAAGATGTTGGCTTCAGGATCACGTCTCTTGACATAATCAATCATGTTCTGTTGGAGCGCTCTGTCACCATTCGGCGCAAACACCAGAATGGTTTTTCTCATCTTTTCCATCATCATTCAATCTCCTTAAACAATGCTGGGGCACCAATCCTCCGGTGCCCCATGCATGCACTTATTGTTATATTGATGTTAGCCTGGAGCAGTCATCTGGGATTACAGAGTCACCAGGTACACGCCACCAAGCGCCTTGGGATCATTGACAACGCTGTCCCAGTTGCCCGATGTTGCCACAGAGGCATCCGTGGGGTTGACGCCACCAGTTGAGGTATCCCAGGCAAATCCTTTCAACTTCAGGTTGAAGGCATATTCGCCCTGGATTCTCATCAGGATGTTTTCTTTTCCGGTGATGTCCTGGCTCAGAATATCCCTGCTCTCTGATTCCTCAACAACAGCCGCATCCGCAACCAGCCCAAGGGTGATATAGGTGTACGGTGAGCTGGAGATGATCAACGCAGGACTATCCACAACAATCGCAGGTCTGCCAAGAGTTGCTGCTGTGCCCTGTTGAATGGTAACATCGGCCACATTGGTGATCTTATCAGTGATGGACTGTTTCACCAAATCATGATAAGGCTTGGAGTGCATGACCCAGCATACAACATTGCGAGAGCTGTCACCCATCTTTGCCAAGGATTCAGCAAGGTGAGTATGTACCAGGGTTGCGCCAGCATATGCCGTCAAGCTGTTGGTGGCGACACCAGAAAGAGCAGCTGCCAAAGCACGAATGGCGCTGTTCAGATAGTCAACAAGAACAGCAACACCCCACTGTTGGCCCAGGATGAAGCTGAAGGTGGAAGGATCAGCGCTGATTTTCTTGAATGCATCACGGCTCTGAGTGACAGGACCAATCTTGCGATTCAACTTCACCGCAATGAACTCATCCTGTTCAAGCTTCAGGTCTTCAGCATCCTCAACACTGGTTATATCTCTGCGGGAAATCAAGCCGGCGACTTCCTTCACAAAGGATTCCTTTTCATAGTCACCCTTTTTGCGTGCCGGCACCATTCTTACTGCATTGCGGGAAGCACCATTGAATGCATCCGTATTCTGCATGAGTGTTTCTGTCATCCCACCAAAAAACTCTTCCTGGTAAATGACAAAATCTGATTTCGTTCCTGCCGTCATATAGACTCCTTATTGTTAGCGCTTCCCACAACGCAACGTGTGTTGTTTAAGCAGGAAGCTCGAAAAATTTGTCCTGTCCGTGTTCTTTGATGTATGCTGACTTTTCAGCCGCATTCATCTCTGACCGTTTCTTCTTCTGGCCGCCACCACCCTTGCCATCATTGCCGGCACCAGCGCCACCTGATGGAGCAAAATAATGAGGCAATCGGGCTTCAACATTCCAAGCCATTCATCAATGCCCATGGGCTGGCTGGGATCTTTACCATACCAAATTGCACCATCAGGCCTGTATGGAATTATCGCACCAGTCTTGGCATCAAGCTTGTAGATGTCATGAGCACGTCTAATAATATCAGGAATTGCCTGGGGAATGATTCCCAGCTCTTGGCCAACCTTGGAAGTCAGCACACGAGTGATACCAGTCTCAATCTGAAGATTTGCCAGCCGCTGATTGGCTTGAGCAATGGCGTTATCCTTTTCAGAAATCTGTGTTTGAAAGCCTTTGATCTGATTGTCGTGATCAACTTTCATACGCTCTGTCTTGGTAGCAACCAGCTCATCAATCTTGCCGGCATCCAACAGAGTTTTGTCCTCAAGCTTCTGAAGCTTGTCGAAAGCTTCTTTGGCTTTTGCAGGGTCAATGTCTTTGTATCGGTCGATGGTTTCCTGCAGTTCCTTCTTCAGCTTGGTTGTCTCTTCTTTCTGTTTGGCAAGAGCACTTCGCATGCCAGCAACACTTGGAAGATCCTCAGCTGAATCGAGATCAAGAACAAACTGATCACCAGCTGCATTGGGGACATAGAATGGTCTCAGCGTCTCATCGAGAGCTTCGAATTCATCCTTTTTCAAAACACCTTTCTTAAACTTACCCATACTGTCCTTTCAGTTTCACCCTCAGTGAAACCGGAAATAGTCAAGCATCACTTGACATGTTGGTTCTATATACTTGTTTTGGAGAATAAGTTGGCTGGTTGGTTATGTAAACAGAAAAGTCAACAAAATTATTTATTGCGTGCGAAGCTTTTGGACCAGGTTTTGCCCCATCCGTCATCCAACTCTGGTCCACCATCGCCGTGCTGCACCGTCAGGTAGCTTGTTACTGCAGTTTTCCATCCATGTTCCCTGGCTCTGATGCAATATTCATTATCCTCACCACCATAGCCAGGGATTGTTTCTGATAGCACTCCAATCTCACTGATCATCCGCCTCTTTATATATACGCACGGAAAACAAACAGGATCAATTCCTATAATCTCCTTGAACCCTTGCCCAGGCAACCAGAGTTTGTTTCTGTCATACCAATATTGGAACTTGTTTCCAACACCACCTTTAATAAGAGGTGACAGGATACCAACTTTTGGATCAAGATGTGCAAAGTAAGAAAGTTGATCAAAGAAATCCATCTCCAGCAGAACACAATCATCATTCAGCAGGATTACATCCTTGTCTACATAGTGCCTGATGCCATAGTTGACTGCCTTGGCATAAACAAAGTTGATTGGTGGATAGTCCATCCTCCAAAACCCATACCCATTCTGATGCCCATTGGCTATGACAACAACTGGATAGGGTTTTGCTGTCCATCTCTTGATTGAATCCACCAGAGGTGCGATCACATCAGGGTATCTGTTTGGAATAACCACCATGTATTTGCTCATCATATCAGTCCTTTGTATGGAGCTGGGTCATACATCACCTCTGAGGTTTCCGCCTCTGGGTCAGCAGCGGTGAACCACCTCTTGTAGTGCTCCTTGACAGCCTCAGCGCCGTGTTCAATGATTGACTGCCTGTATTGCCTCCAATGCAACCCAACAGTTTCTGGAATACCCTTCGCAAGCTCAAGCGCTTTGCCCCCTCTTTCAGCCTTCCTTATAAAATGCTCTGCACTTCTGTATGGGAAGTGCCGAATGCCCAACCCAACAGCAGCGCCTGATAAGAATCTGCCATCAATCCCTCTCACCATGTGATTGCCTTCATCAATGATCATCCCAGGCTTGAATCTGACAGCAATCTTGTCCAGAGCATTCCTTTCTTTTGTGCGCCACAACATTCTCTTGAAAGGATTGACGGCTGTGTCATCATCCTTACTGGTGCAGAAATGATTCCACATCGGAACACCAATACATTGAACCTTGGGGTGCCTGCAGATGGCATCATGCAATGTCTCGCCATCAAATGCATACCACAGCTCATCAGCATCAAATGGTATGATGAATCTTGCGCCGTGCTTGTAGGCAAATTCAGCCATTGCAGTTATCTTCCTGCTTTGATAGTGGGCAGGATCATCATCCTGCTGCACAATCAGCCTGCCTGGATATCTCCAAGCCATATCATCGAGCACCTTGGCAGTGTTATCAGTTGATAGATTGTTTGCAACAATTATCTTTTCGACACCCTGCTCAAACATATGGCTCAGATTGTAGCCCATGATATCTTCTTCATCAGCTACCATTGTGACACCCCAAAGTTCATTGTTCATTTATTTCTCCAAATAGAAAACATGTTCCACGCCAAATTGGGTGCACGTCTGAATGTTCTCTTCAGACTGCCAACTGATGCCAGGGATGCTGGTGATCACATCAAGTATATCCTGCCGGTTGAAAAAGAAGCAACGATGTTCAGAGCCTCTTTCAGGTGGCTCATAATCATAGGTCTTTTCAGCCCATGGCGTGAACAACACCAGACACATTCGGTATTGGAAGCTCTCAAGAGCATTGCGCAAGACCACAGCCCAATCTTCATTGTGCTCGATGACATGCCGCATGAAGATGCCAGGATACTTGTTGGATTTGTAGACAGCAAAATCAACCTGCTCATCAGCAAATGGAGTATTGCTGCCATCAATCCCTCTGTATTGCTTTGGCTTGCAGAGCTTTGAAAAAAATGCAAATCCACAACCCCAATCTTCTATGGTGTTGCAATGTTGCAGCCATTCATAGCCTTTCTTGTATGTAACATCATCATTACCGTATGTTCTGATAAAATCTGCTGATTTTTTTGCACCAGCATAGATATAGTTCCATCTATTCAAATTACTCATTTACCCTTCTTTCTGCCCAATATTTGAGCCTTGCAGCTCTTATCTTATTCTTAGATTCTTCAGACTTGACATAACCTAGTGCTCTTTTGTTACCCATCTGCCCCAAACTAATTTTGGATTTGTGTTCTGTGGTGAATGGAGGAAGCTTCTTGCCAAGTGTTCGATGATTCCCTATTAGAGAAGCTGAAACTTTTGCTTTATGATCACCAGAAAGCTTCCTTCCAAGGGTGTTCTTATTCCCAATACCAATTTTGTTCCCCATCATCCTTTTGCTAAATGACTGCTTGACCGATCTCTTGTGATGATATCCTTCACAACCATCACCGCCTTCTGTTGCATTAACAAGATTGGCCCCAAGATCAATAAACAATCTGATCCAATACTTCTCTGAATTCCTCCAGTCACCTTTGCAGTCGCTTTCAAGAGTGACAGCAAAAGGAACCAAATTCAATCTCGATAAAGATTTAATCCAATTTGTTCTGTGGTTTCTAGCCTTGTCTTTAAGGTGATTGTAGAATCTTTCCTTTAGGTTGTCTGTCACTCCAACATATCTGGGTCTATTGTCCCTTGGATCACAGAGAAGATAGACAACCTTGCTCATCTTGTCACCTCTTTATATGGAGCTGGAGAATTCACCAGCCCTAATGATTTGTAATTTCTGGATAGGCAGAATCCTGAATAGTCTGTTTGTTTGTCACCCCATTCCCAGATCTGCTTCAGAGCTGCTGCACCTTCATTGACAAACTTGCGATATAGATAGTTGTGAGCTGGCCCATCACCGCCCCATGTGGGATCATCTGGGTGTTGCAGGTCCATAGACCTTCCATGCCTGACAACCTTGTCCAGCATCTGCTCAAAACTCCTGCATGGGAAATGGCCAATCTTGATGTCAATGTATCTTCCTCTTGACACCTCATTGCCATCAGCATCCTGCAGCGAGTGATTGCCACCACCAATGTGAGCACCAGGAAACCATTTGAAGCAGACTTTCTTCCATGGCCTGACTTCCTTGGTGCGCCATACAATCCTTTTGTATGGGTTCATTTCATGCTGAATATCTTCTCTGGTTGAATAATAGAAGTATTGCTCAGCATGAATACAGCCTGCATCCGCTTCTCTTATCAGATCAGCCAGCCGTTCATGACCAGGAGCATACCACAGCTCATCAGCATCGAATGGGATGATGTATTCTGCCCCAAGCGATGCTGCGAAGTGAGCCAGTGCAGTCATGTTCCTGCTCTGAAAATATCCGGTGTTCTTTCCTTCTAATATCAGAGTGGCCTTGATACCTGTTGTGTTTTGAAAGTGCTCAAGCTTCTTGATGGTATCATCTGTTGAACCATTATCCTGCACAATGATCCCATTGACACCCTGGGCCTCAAAATTCTTGAGCGTGTACTCAATAATGTCAGCCTCATTCAGAACAAGGCCAACAGCCCAAACCTGTTTTACATTGGCCATGTGTGCTTATGCTCCTTATTTGAATAGCGCTGCAGCAGGAAGTTCTGATCACCTGTTGTCCTGATTGGAATTCTAAAAGTATTTGCCACACTGATGATGGCGGCATCAGCATATGGCTTGAGATGATCATGCCTGAAATCAGGCCTCTCAATCCAAGTCTTGATATTGATTGAGATTGTTGGTCCAGCAACCCAATCAACTATTGACATGGGCTCAATATCTTTGTATCCTTCTCTGGTTGGTTCAACCTTCTTGCCAAATTGCCACATGAAGTATCCAGCTTTCCCGATGATGCCTGCACTTGGAAACACCTTGTGCAAATCTTCTATTTCTTTCAAATAATCCTTGCCATAGAAGTCATCATCATCAAAGTTGCACATCATCCCTTCTGAGTCCAGCTTTGCAGCCTCATTAAACCCTTGTTCGGCTGCAAAGGTATAACTCAAGGAATCATTGGCTCTGAAGAATGTGCTGGGGATACCATTGCCGATGCAAGTTGACAGCATCAGTCTTGGTACAACATTTGTTCTGTGTGCGACAAATATGAGAGCATCAGGCTTTCTTGATTGCCGGTTGATATTATCAAGAACATTCCCCCACATCAATGGTCTGCGGGAAGTGACCACAACAATCATCATGCTAATAGCCTGTGCCCTTTCTTGCACCAAAGTGGTGCACCAACGGTTCATCTGTTGTCTTACCCCAGAGCAGGTATTTCGAATTGGGGTTCAACTCTTTCAAAACAAAACCAAACTTGCCTTCACTCTCTGGACTTTCAGGCCAGTCGATATTGGTCAACCAACTTGGATATAGACAGGGATTTGTTGAGAAGTTGTTTGTATGCTCGATGACATCATACTCGACATCATTATCCCCAACATATTTCTTGTCTTGATAGCAGCCTGGGCGCATAGGGATGAAACCACCAGCAAATATTTCAGCCTGTGACCACGGTTGCCGATATGCTGTGATGGATATGACATCTGGGTTGGCCTTCAGAACAGCAATCCAGTCATCCAGCTTGAATGAGCGATTGAGCAGGAAGTCATCCTCAAGGTGGAAGATGAAATCACAGTGACCAGGAATGTTGGCCCATGCATCTCTTATTGTTTCACCAAATCCTAATCGCCTTGGATGATGTATCCTTGTGAAGTATGGCAGCTTGCGATCAAGCCAGCAGGCATACTCCATATCACCAGAGTCATTCACCACAATGAAGTCTGTGAATGCCCCATCAAGCTGCTCTGCCCATGACAATAATGTCTTCTCGATACACTCTGCCCTGCCATCCGTGATCAATAGCAAGCAGACTCTTGATTTGTCTGTTGTCAATCCTGTTCTGATCATTATGCCTCCCAGTATTTGTTCCAGATCTTTTCTTTCAAGCCTGGTATTCTGTCATATTGATGAACCAGTATAAATGGTTTGCCTTCAGATGTAAACACAACACCTTTGTCATCCCATGTAGGCTGTGGGCTCACCAGCTTTGGCTTGAATTCATCAACAGCCAGCGTGCCAAGGTTTGCACAGAGTCCAGCATCAGGTTCAAATATCCTAATGCGCTGGGCCCATTCAGGATCTGCCAGCAAAACATTCAGCGCTGACTGATCAGCCAAAGGAATAGCTGCACTGGATGCCAACTGAACCAAGGCCCAAAACAACCTGTCCATGTCCGCCTGATATCCGCAGATGCAGCCTGCATTGACAATCACCTTATCAGCAAGCTGCTTGAGCCATATGGGCCCAAAGCCTGCCAATACATTTCCTGAACCCCAAGGCTCATCCTGATATCTGATTCCCTCTGTGACTGCACAGAGCTGTTGAGCGCCGGTGAGGTTCTCATCAAGCCAGTCTGATGGATTGCCTTGAAATATGATGTCACGGGTGTCAGTGATCATCACTCTATTGACAACAACATTGTGGGTTGAAAGATGCAGCGCCAATTTCAAGAATCTGTCAACATGAACAGTCTTTTCCCTTTGAGAGCAGCCAACAACCTGATAACCTCTCTTTGTTGCACGCCGAATGAAATCCTGATCCCACCCATAATAGAGGATCACCTTGTGTCCGGTGAAGCCGCATTGATCAAGACTGTTTGCCCATGATGAAATCTTGGCCCAGTCATACCCAGATGCTGCACCAACAACCATGTCTTTCATATCAATCCTCTTTCTTTGGCAATAGGCCTGAAGTATCCTGAGATGTCATCATGAAGCTTCTGGGCAACATTCCCAGGCATATGATTCCTGCCGGATTTGCTCCTGTATACTCGATAGATGGCGTCATTACAAAGTTGCCATTGGGCACCATCAATCCAACACTTGATCCACAGCGCCCAATCCTCATATGCTGAATAGTCTGGGAAGCCACCGACACGCAGGAATTGTTCACGCCTGACAAATGTCCCAATGACCATCCAGTTGCCATCCAATATGTGAATCTCTTTGAGCGCAACCGGATCAGTCAGCCGGTGATCAATGTTGAATTGCTCAACATCAAGATACCTCACCATAGGGTATCTCAAATCACCTTGGCCTTTCAACATCGCTTCTATGTAGCCAGGTTCAAGCTCATCATCAGCATCAAGGAAGCAAAGCCAGTCTGAATATGACTTCTTGACAGCCTCATTCCTGGCCTGCTGCAAATCCTTGCCGTGGCTTCTGATCAATTGGTTGGGTCTGACTGATTGAGTGATGACAGAATTGATTGCCCTCTGTACAATCCTGTCCCAGTTCTTTCTGTCTCCAAATGTCGCAATGATGACGGATACCGTTTCACTCATCTCTCATCACCTGAACCCTTCAGCACACCGCGTGATTGCCTGTCCAGCAGCTTCATAAGGTTGTCGCGTGCAACATCATCCAGATTCGCTGCCAATTCCTGGCAGATCATGGAAACATACCAGAGTGTGTCACCAACTTCCTTGAGAATCTTCTCTCTTATCTCTGGGGTGATCTTCCCTCCACAATCCCTTTCAATCTTCTTTACCTTATTGCATATTTCACCAGCCTCACCTGCAAGGCCAAGCACAGGATACTGAAGATTTTGACCAATTCTGGGATACACAGCGGTTGCTCTTGCTCGATGTTGGTATTCATTCAACTCCATTATGAAACATCCTCTCTTTTGAATTGGTGCACCTGCCCACACCAGCATTCATAGGTGAACTCTTCACCCATCGTTGTTGGCAGAGCAGATACACTGATTTTGATTGGACTGCTACAGCAAAAACAGATTGCCTCTTGGCCCACCTTCTCCCAATTGGCATATGGTTGGCCTTTGTCTGCATTGAAGCTATCAAGATTGATCATGGCCAGACTTTCTTTTCATAGAACTTGATGACACATTGGCGCAAGAGGTTGCCCAAGGCATAGCAAATGTCCTCTTCACCTTTTGACACCAGATATCGAACACGTTTCTTTGGGTGATGGTGCTCTTTCAGAACAGCAGCAAGATCACCTCTCTTGAATACAAGATCTGTTTTTCTTTTTGACATTACATAGCTGATGGCAGCATGACCACACTCATGAGCAACGATGCTGTTGCTGCATCTGCCTCTATAGAGGTGGATGATGCCTTGCCGACTTTTCAGGTGGCTGACTTTCTTGCCCTTAAACTTCACTTCAAAGAAGTTGTGACAAACTGCTGCATCCTTTTTCACCATCGGATTGCCACAATTTGCTTTGCAATATTCGAGCATGGCAGGCTTAGTGTCAAATACCTGAACCAGCCAATAAACCTGATCCACCTTCCTGTTTGGGTATATTTTGAAGGATATCATGTGGCTTACAACTCCTTTATCTGGTGCAGGCCACAATTCTTTCCTCTTTCCCCTAGTCCTACAAGCCTGAGATGCCTACAACGCTGCCCTGTTGGAATGACACATGGTATTATGCCGTAATCGCGCAGCCGTTTCACAAAAGAAGTGTCCTGTTTCCCTGCAAGCTTCAAATCTGAGGCAGCAAAGCCACCATCTTCCTGAAGAATCCATGTTTTGTCATCAAACCATGGGCCTTCGATGCTCATGTTCAGAAGCACCTGAGATTTGACAAGCATACAGCCCATTCCGGCATTCACCACAATTCCCTTCTTGTTCAGCTTGACAGCTGTGTCACCCTGCTCAAGATTGTAATCAGCAACCACAACCGGCTTGTCCACCCGAATCATATCAAGCAATATGCCTGGAGGTGGCACAGTATCCTCTTCAACATACCAGACATATTTTGGCTGGAACAGCAATGCATCCTTGGTGGCTTGGTTCTGTGCATCTGGGATTGGCAGATTGTGGGTGGTTCTGATGGTCCATTGAATTCGAACACCACCCAGGTTGAAGCCCATTATGTTGTCAACAACTCCTTGGAGAACTTCTGTCAGAACAGCTCCACGTGTGCAGATAGCAACAACCCCATAGAACATGGGCACAATTTGATCTTGGTTTTTCATTCTCGCAGCCGCTCTCTTTCTTTGCAATTACTGCAGATTTGGGTAGCATCATCAATTTTGTAGAAGAATGGCACATCACAAATTTCTCTATCACAGATAGAGCACTCAATGGCGCAGGTGTCAGGCAGGTATTCAATTGCAATCACATCAGGCTTTTCGTATCCATCTGTTGTCATCCCTTTTCACCTCCACAACTATTATAGCCACCACTTTAAGCTGCTGGGATTCTGGAATTCTATATGTGCGCTTTTTGTTCAGATACTCTGTGGCCTGTTGCTTCAAACCAAGGCTGGATGACAACAGAAGGTGGCTTGACCTGCCCAGGCCTTTTGGATTTGATGACAACATCCTTCACACCACGTTTCTTGACAATCTTCTCTCCACATCGGCAATGCGGATGCAGTGTTGGTCCTTTTGTCCCTCTGGCATCACCCATCATATAGATGCCCTGCATCGGCCTGCGCTGTCCCTTCATAGACATGCAGCGCTTGCAGGTGATATCATCTGGGGTGACAATCCATTCAACCTCGAATCTGTTGGGGTCAAGCTCTCCTGAACTGATTGCCTGATCCCAGGCCAGCCGCTGTCCTTCACACGCAGCCTGTATTGTCTCTGTTCGAGCAATCATTACTGCTCTTTGCTTGAGCAGAGTGGTGCGATACTGACCAACCATCTTGGTGTATGATGTGCCTGTGATTCCCTTCTTGGCCAGCTCCATCCGATACTTGTTCAATGCCCCCATCTGCCTGGCATTCAAGCCCAAAGACTCTTGGATGTTGGCAGCATTCTTCAGGATATCAAATATTTGGCCTTCTGGTGGGCCCAATCCCATTCGGAAGGCTTGTGTCACTGCATCAACCACACCTCTTCTTGTCTGCTCTGTGATCTGGGTGATCAGCTTGCCTGTTTCCTTCTTTATTGCATCATATACTTCAGGATTCTGAACATCAAAGCTCATCTGCAGGTCTGGCACTCCACCTAGTGCTGCTGGGCCTGAGTCTGCAATGATCTTCAACAGGTGGGATTGAATCATGGGAGTCATTTCTGCCTGCATTGCCTTCTCCCAGTTCATGGCCTTCCATGCCTTGGAGATATCGCCTGTGGATATGGCCTTGCGCAATACAGACAGGTTGACTTTATCCTGAGTGCTGTAGACTGTTCTCAGGAATTCACGCTGCAGCTTTGGTCTTGCTACATCAGCAATCTGGTGAAGCTTCTCCCAAAGTTCCATTATGCAACCTGATCATCGGCTGTGTTGTCTGATGTTGGTTTTGGATTGGGTTCATCAACAGGAGCACCTTCAGCCGGTGGTTTGGCTTCAATCGGGTTGCCATCCTCATCATATAGTTGTGGGTTCAATTCCCTGTTGAGCTTGTCTGCTTCTTCCTTCTCTGTCTGAATGTCCTCAAGTTCCTGATCCGCATCAATATCTTCTCTGGTGATCTCACCCTTCTGCAGATTGAAGTACAAGGTCTTGTAGCTGATGCCATCAGACTGCCATAATGTAACCAGTGCAGTCAAATCCTGGGCAGACAGAACAGATTCATCATAATCAAGGTTCAGCACCACCATGGCTTCCTGTCCCTGCGCCGATGCCCACCAGATTGCCCAGTTGACAGCAACCGTCATTCCTTGGCTGATTGTTCGAACCACAGACTGCAAGGTTGACACATCAGCCAGCATGCGTATGCGCAGGGTTTCTGCAACCTCTGCTGTTTTCTTCTGTGACTCCAGCAGGCGCATGCCCAATATGGCCAACTTCTCTTCTTTTTCCTTCAGTGCATTCTCCAGAGGCTGCAGGCCTTGGCCGGTGAACTCCATCATCCCAGCTTTGGCTTGTGGATCACTGCTGATCCAGATTTCATTGCCACCAATCTTGTATTCAGCCTTGTCAGGAAACCCAGACAAATACGGCTGTGGTATGCCGCACCAGTGTCGTCCATTCTCAAGATCTGCTGAGTTGCGATAATGATTGAGGACAACATCTGCCATGTCCTCTGTTGGAGGTGCCTGCACTTCCCATCCGATTGATTCAGAGCCTATGGTGACAAATGGGATGAAATCAAGAGGTGTGCCATTGCGCACTGGCCAGAATTCCTGATACAGCCAATAGACTTTCTTTTTCTCATTCGGGTTGGCTGGGTCATCTTCCAATTCCACCCGATACACCCTGTGTCGATACCTGGGTGTGGCAAAGTTGTTGCCTTCATCATCACTTGTCACCAATTCAAGCACCCTGTATTGCTCGCATGTCTCGATGACATATGGGTCAGCAGGATCAACCTCATTATACAGCTCATAGAGCACCACCATGACAGTGGTCATCTTGCCGTTGCGCCGCTCTTCACGCCAATTGATGATCTGCTCTGCTTTATACATGGTGAGATATGGCCTTTGTTCTGGTGCACCCTTCTCTGGCATGTCAACCAGGATGCCGGTGCGCCCAACTCCCATCGTCTCATCAAATATGTTCTTGGATAGTCCAATCAGAGGCTTGCCGGTGAAGGTGGCATCTGCCTTTAGATAGTCAAGCTTTTCAGGAAGGCCATTGATGGCAAGATCCTTCATGAATACCATCCCACTCATGCCCTTGATGGTGCGCTTGACTGCAGGATAGAAACAAGCTCTGGCTTTGTAGGCAGTGTATGCCTTTTCATCCTGTCCATCAAGTTGTGGCAGGTATTCTGTGCCCTTGTTTTTTATCTGGGTTGCGCCTTGCAGTACATCTCTGCATTTAATCCATGTTGGATATGCGATGTCATAATCAGGATTGGTTGCTGACACTGATTGTTGAACACTTTTCTTTACTGCTGTGATTGTATCTGCCATAATTGCCTCCAAGTCTGGAGTATAGATCATTCATTCATTATTTGGATCACTTATTTTGGCCTAAAATGAAATGACCACTAGCCCATCAGAACCAGTGGTCATTTCTGCAGAAATTGGTGTTTTGTTAATCGTTGTTCATATCATGAAAGCTGTTTCTGCTGTGTTCATAGTTTGAGGCACGGCAGAAACAGATTCAGCTTCAACCTTTGGTGGTGGCATCGGCGGAATTGGCTTTGCTGGTTGTGGTTCGAAGTTGATACAATTCAGCGTGATGGTCCCACCTCCCAAATGCCCTTTGGTGACACATTGATTTGCCTTGGTGGACCAGCCATTGATACCATGGATGCCAGAGACGCCACCCATCAGCACAGCCAGATCGACACATCTATCTTCTTTGTTGCATTCACGGCATTTTGAATCCACAATATAGCTCATACAATCTCCTTTGATTAGATTCCTCTCAGTTTTCTTGCTCCACCTGTCACACCTGTTACAAACAACTCTGTGAATCCCCATACAAATGCATCCATCCTATCTGGGCTGTCTTCCCCAGGAGTCCATTGGCACTGTTGGTCTTCAAGCTCTGGATAATAGCCAACATGATGGATCTTTCCCTGTTCAGACAGCGCAGCAATAGGCTCTGCTCTGGTGAACTTTCCTCTGGATGCATGCACCAAGGTTACTGGGATGGACTTATCAATTGACTTGATAACATACTCAACCATTTCTCCACCCTGATTAGACTCTGCAACAACATGGTTGGCTTTCAGCCGGTGATACGCTGCACAAACCTGTCTGCCCCATACCAATGGTGTGCCGCGCATAGTGAAATCACCAATGCAGTAACCATCTCCATCAACACCTTCACCGCACCCAATGATTCCTGTCTCTGCAGACTGATCTGTGGATGTTGCTTCAGGATCAACAGCAATAACCACCTTGCGCAAATCCGGTGCCTGCTTGACTCGATGCTTTTCAATCTGCCATCTTTTCCAAAGACTGCCAGGTGCATCCTCTAATAGCTCTGCATTGATTTCCTGTCTTCCCAGCCTTGTGCCTTCATACTTGGCAAGCACCTCTTCTCTGAATCTTGGTGACAGGTTGAGCAGATTCTCATAGGTGGTGCCATGCGTTATCACTACGCCATTCTTGTGAATCAAATCTTTCACCTGAGGCACTGGCTTGGGTGTTGTGGTGACACAAACTCTTGCCATCTCCTTACCAAGGCGCAACGTCATCTGCAACATGTCCCAGGCTTCAGGGTTTCTCCATGCCGCAAGCTCATCAGCCCAGGCACCATCATGTGATGGACCACGCAACCTGTCTGGCTTCTCTGAAGAGTACACCGTTGCTATTGCGCCGTTGGGCCAAATCAACCTTCTTTTGCTGGGCTTGTATATCGGCTTGAACCATGGAGGTGATATGGCCAATATGCCAGACTCACCTTCAACCATGATGTCTCTGGCATCTGCAGCGGTGGCCCCAACCAACGCAAGACGCATCTTGCCCTGCTTCTCAACCTGATCACGCACCCACTCAGCGCCGGTGCGAGTCTTGCCAAATCCTCTGCCTGCCATCAGCAGCCAGGTTGACCATTGGAACAAAGGCCATTTCTGTTTCTCTCTTGCCCAGAAGTGCCAATCATACTGCAGTGCCAACAGCTGCTCTTTACTCAAGCCTGCAAGCACAAGGTTCCTGTCATATTCCGGCAACTGAGCTATCTGCTGTGCCCTGCTGAAATCTGCAACCGTGGTTCCCATCAGATCAACCCCAACAAGTCAAGTGTGTCAAGTGCATCGCTCAATATGAGCCAAGGATACTCAGGCCTGGATTCATACAGATACTTGCTGCCATCCTTCTCCACCTCATACTCGCCATCACTTCCTGCAGCATTCACCTTGACTTCTCTGATCACAAGTTGCTTGGTTGCTGGGCTCCCACTTTCCTGCATCACAACAGTCCATTCTCTCATGTTCACCTCTAATCCAACACAATCTGATTTGCCACTTCCTGTGTCCTGATCCTTTTCAGCCTGTTTTCCTGTTCCCACACCTTGAAATCCCCTGGCCAGCTGGCCTCTAATTGCCGGATTCTCTCTGCTAGGCCCATCGGAGGTGTGTTTTCTTCCACTTCCTGTATAATCTTGTGCTCTTTTCCCATAATCACCTCTATAAATGCGAACACCCCAGCCGCTTTAAGTTGCGCAAAAAGCAGCTGGGGTGCCGGATAAGGAGATTCACCTTGCTGGGTGTCCAGGCCAGCGTGGGAAGTCTATATGATGTTACACAACGCAAATCTATTTCGCATCATAATTTTATATCTTCATCCATCTTTCAATTATCACAGGATCATATTCAGCAGGAGCATCAACAGGGTAACAGCCTGCTGGGATGGCAAGCCTTGCCTCTTTTCTTGTTGTGCAGACTGCGGTTGGACTGATTTCTGCATACAGGCTGTTATCATCTCTCATCACATACCATCTCCTGACTACATAGTGATCAGGGTAATCCTTTGGGTGATCATAGATGACATATATTTGAATTGGCCCTGGTGTATCCTTTGAACCAATTGGATTACTTTTTATGATGTTTCCCTTTTCCATGGGAGTCTCCTGTTGGTATGGTCTCAACCTTCCAACCCTTCTGCAGGCAATATGCCTTGATCTTGTCAACTGTCCAGCTTGACATGTATGAAAGAATTGGAGCGCAGTTGTTGCCTCTGTTCTTAGGTCTGACTATGATGCCGGCAATGAAATGGTTGGCTGTTACTCTAAGAAGCATGTCAAGTCCTTATGTGGTTTTGTATTCCTTGTCCCATCGTGAAGCTGCTTCAACAACGGTCAATGCTGGCACTTCCTGATTGGAGTATTGGCCTGTGGTGCCGAATGCCCATATCCTGATTGCAGCCTGATGCACCACCCGCTTGGGCAGGTGTGATGCTATGAATCTTGCTATCCAATTCCTCATGGTTTCTCCTTTTTGACTGGGATGAACGCAGGTTTCTTCTTGGCCTTGTTCAACCCCTTGATCAATGCCCCAACCGCATCGCTGGCAACATCAATGGTTTCCTTGAACTCATTCAACTCATCATTGATCTGCCAGATAGCATTCTCAACAGTTCCACCAACACATTTGGTGACTCGAAGTGGGCCCAGGTTGATGACATCCTCTGACTGGGACAACACCGCAGCAAATTCAAACTCAGGCCTGACGCGATAATACTTCTTTTGCAGCTCCAGCGATTTGTTCAGCTTCCTTACCAGTGCAAGCACTTGCTCTGTTGTCATTGATTCTCTCCAGCTTCTTTTCCAGATTGTTGACCTGCATGCTGAGATGCTTGATGACTCCTGCCAGCTGAGCAATTCTAGTTGCTTCACTGCTTGCATTGCTCAGGCCATCATGCTCGATGTGTCTCAGCACTTCCCTGTCCTTTGAATTCAGCGGCATGGTCTTCCCTCACGTTGGCCACCACAGTGACAACTCTTTTTATAGACATCATGTTCTGTTGGCAAAGTGCAGCGGCAATTTACATGTTGCACTGGTGCAGGGTGGACAACCTTCTGCTTTCTTCTTTCCCTGATCTTCAGACTGATGGCCATGACACCAACAATCACCAGTGCTATTGCAATCTCTATCAAAGCTTCATAATATGGATTCATCTCACCTTTTCTCCTGTGAGAATATTATACCCATCTATTGGCCAAATGATATTGTAAGCTTTCAACAGCCGGTGATCCTGCTCTGTTATTCTGGCATCAACAGGATCTTGGAATGTAGCCTTGTGCTCAAAGCTGCCATCTCTGTTCTTGATAGTCTTGACTGTGGTTTGCTGGGATAGCAGATTGATGCCATACTCTCTTGCGGCACAATTCTCGCTGCAGAAGTGCTTGTCTTTTTCCATCCTGCTTATGAACCATGATGACAACAACTCTTCTTTTGTCTTTGGAGTCCTTTTGCACCATGTGCAATAGATTGTTTTGAGCACATCATTCAGCTTGTCATCTTCTGTCATGGAGCACCTTCTGGCCAATACCATTCAACACAGAACATCAGCCAGCTGACAGAATACACACGGCTGCAGTCATCATATCTTGGCGCCAGGTTCCATCGGGAAGGCTGCAGCCAGATCTCAAGCCTGATCATATCACACCCTTTTTGATCAAGTATGCCACCAGCGCCGATATCTGGGATGACCTTATGCCGCTGCTGTTCTCTCTTGCTTCCTGGTGGATGGATTCATCAGATTCATATTCCTCTTGAATCTCTTTCATCACCATCTTGTGGCGCATCGTCTGGCCAACATCCATCTTCTTTGGCGCTCTCATTTTCTCTCCTTTATCGGGTGGCCAAATGCTGTCTGGTTTGCTATATCAAGCAGCAGCCTTGTGACATTGACTTGTTGAGCGTTGTGTTGGGTGTGTTTGGAAAGGATCATTATCTGCCTGGTGGTCAGATATACTGTTTCACCCTTCTTTGCATACTTGAACTGGGCCAGAATGTTGTTGTACTCTTCTGGCTGTTCTGGTGTGGTCAAATCGCTGGGCATCATCGGTTGTTCTGCCAGCAATCAACTGCAGCCTGCCATCGGAATGTTAGCATGAAGGTACAGATGCAGAGCAGGAAGATTATAATCATGGCAGTGATGCACCAGGGACCACGCCAAAGTATGCCTCTCATCAGGATGAATGTCCAGATGATGGCCTTTTGTTTCTTATTGAATCGTTCTGGCCAGTGTCTCATCGTGTAATACTGGCTGTCCAGCGTGTTGGTCATTAGTCTTCTCCTTTGTCCTGTTGTCAAACCATCCAACAACCCTTTCAATCATATCAGACAGATTGTCCTTGCCACCTTTGATCTCATCCAACTTTGCATCAGCAGCAAGCAAAAGGAACACAGCCGCATATCCCAGGGATATCAAGCAACACATCTCATGCTTTTCTGTCAACTCGTATATTGACCAAAGCAGGAAGAATGTTGATATGGCAGGCAGCAAAGTCCTGATCAGTTTCAGGCTGGCCAGGACAACAATCAGCAGAAATGCGATAACACCGAACCCAACTGCTGTTGTGATCAATAACAACCGCTTCAATTGCCTCAGCATACGCTTCTCCTTGTTCATAGTTTTTAACTGGCTGTCAATTTACACTGCTGACTGTGAAGGAAGCCCAAAGCAGCCAGCAGATCAGACATTGAAGCACCTTCTATAAGGTGCACCAGCCATACAGGAGAATCACCATGTTCATCCTATATTATATCCATGCATCAGTTGATTGTTTCTTTCTTTTCTTCCTGTCCATCATCAGGATCTGGTGGCTGGGCAACCATGACAGGGTGGGACAAGGATTGCAGTCTGCTTTCGATAAGCGCTCTGGTGTCCTCTGTGGTTTTGTACATGTCATCCGGTTTGCCTTGTGCAGGTGCTTCCAATCCTCTCAGTTTGGCTTCAACCTCTTTGCACTTTATCATGACAGCCAGAAACCTTGGATCACCAACCTGCCCTTCAACCTTGACAATGGTTGCCTCTGATTTCTTCTGTCCCAGCTTTGCTGTCTTCCCTGCCTTATTTGGTCCAGTAGGGATGATGTTGCCTTTGGCCATAGCGTCAGCCACCCGCTTTGTTGTCTCGATGCTCTGCTTGTCTTCCTGACTTCTTTGCCAGCCTTGGTTGGCCTCTCTGTAGACGTGATCAATGTGACTGAGCATCTTTTGGCGATGTACTTCTATGTTGCTGTCCTGCTCTTCTAATCGGGCATTCAGTATGCGCTTTGCTTCCCTGTGGGCGTGACCCGTTGATAGGCCAAGAGCCTTTCCCATAGCATCATAGGATGCACCCTCATCTATCATTCTTGATAATATGATGTCATCCTGCTGCCTCTGAATGGGTGATCTGCCGCAGTTGTTGCCCTTGCCGCTTGCCTTGTGAACAGCTCTGGCCTTGGCAAGATTCTTCAGCCGTTGTTTTGCTGCTGCTGCCATCTGAGCCTTGAGTGGCTTTGGTGGCGGTTTCCTGAATGGCTTTGCCATTAAATCACCTCAATCCTTCTCCACTTGATTCCAACTTCTGATGTGCTGCCAATATAAACAAACTCGCCCATCACCCAATATGATTGATCGACTCTGTTGGTTCTGCACACAGTGCGCTTCCATCTCTTGCCAATGAATGTTCCTGTTGGTAATGAGCAATCATATTCAGCCAACTGCCTGAAATATTCTGTGTCCATTATTGCAGTCTCTTCACCAACCGTGCACTGGCCAGACTTTGGCAAAGTCATCGCTGCCATCTTTGAATGGACTGCCAACATGTCAACAATATTAAGCTTCTCTTCATAACTGATTTGTTCCATCACTCACCTCTATTGAATATCTGGATAGCCTCTCCAGCAACTCTTTTGGACATTATTTTTTGACCAGCTGTTTGCTCTTCTCTGTTCTCACCATCGTTGCACCTCTTTCTTTTTGGTTGGACAGGCCAGAGAAGCTGTCAAGACATTCAACTTGAATTATTTGTTGGGAGATTACGAGCACGTGTGCAGTAAAGGTTTGCGTGCATTTTCTCCCAACCTCTCACCCCTATATCAACTCCCTTTATCCCCACCATCAATTATTATTGCTCCATCTTGTCCTATTGGCAACACCATAATGATTTGACAATATTGGTTTTGGTATACCAACTTATCATTAGCAACTTACCAACACATTTATCCTGTCTGGGGATTACTCCACTTCAACCCATCCAATCCTATCCCATCGCGCTACTGCCTTATGCTGTCTGCTGTCCATTTCATATATGCAGTCTCCTTCTCTCCCATATTCCTCTAATGCTTCTTTCAGACTGCTGAATGGGCCACTCGTGAATCCCTTGTCAGGATCTTTGCTGATGGCATATTTGATTCTATTCTTTTCCATCAGCCGGTTCCTCATCTGTGATGAATTGATCTGACTCTCTGCACTCTTTTGTTCTTTTGATGCTCAATCCATTCCTTTCCTGTTTCACTCTCAAGATCTTTTTGAATGCCTTGCAATAATCAGCAGATGCACTATAGTGCAGACACCTGGGATGGCAATGATCATCATCTTCAATCTTTACGTGCAGCAGTATCCTCACTGCCATGTTGATTGCTTTTGGTCGTTTCATTCTCTTCTCTCCCATCCTCTAGTGATTCTGGCAATCAGCGGTTGCATCTTTGCACTCATTATATCTTTCAATGTGATCACCATTTTCATCTCTCTTTACCTTCAGATGCTTTCGGAATACATCGCACCACCAGTCTGATACCCTATAGAATGGACAACTAGGATGGCAGTGATCAGCATCAACTATCTTTACATTCAGATGCATCTCGATGATCATGTCGATTGCTTTCGGCTGTTTCATTCTCTTCTCCTTTATACTGCAGCAGTTCTCTGACTCTTGGTGTGTCCTTCAACCAATATATCCCTGGGCAAATGCAGATGCCTTCGAGATTGTTTTGCAGATAGTTTTGATCAGCCTCTGAGAATATTGGCAGGCTGTCCAGATACTCTGCTGTTATTCTGATCACTCCATCATTTGGCTGCAGCTCTGCCTTCATGCTGGGCTTATAGTTCTCATTGATCATTTGATTTCCTTTCAATCAGCGCCATCAAGTTTGTCAAGATATCTCAGCAAACCAATTGCCAATCCTGCAGCGATGATCCCTGCAATTATATCTGCCATATCAGCTTCCTATTCATCAAATGGTGGTCTTGAATAATATGCCAGCCGCTCTGCATACCATTCAGGGTGACTCTCCTTCAATCCCTTATTTGGTAGATGTGTCCACCATTTGCAATTTGCCATAAATGGTCTTGGAAAGCCATCAGGAACTTTAGGAAGATCACTAGACTTTAGATCATTGGCGCAACGAATTCCTTTCAACTTATCAATACCAGCTAACACATAGACTTCATCTTGCCACCAGCCACCAATGTATGAACCCCATCCACGTGCTTCATCTCTGGTAGCCTTCCTCCAGCTTAATTTATTCATATCAGACTCCTGGGATCAGGTTAATCTCTCTGATGCCTTCCCTGAGATCCTCTTTTGCTCTCTGCTTTTGCAGCTCTTTTATTCCGGTGCTGATGTATATCTGCTCAAGGATGTTCCTTGCCACAATGATGGCCAAATCTATTGCTTCCCTGTCTGCCCTGTAGATTACATCCTTTGGCAGATTATCAAAGCTGCACCAGAGATAATCAGGTGGCTTGATTCCTGGCCAATCCTTTCCTATCAGTTTCATGCACTGCTCTGGAAAGCTGCTGGATGACATATCAATCAATTCTCTTCTCTCTGGCAGCACCACCCAGCAGTGCATCTCTGGTATCCTGTGTTCAGCAATTGCCAATTCTGTTGCTGGATGATTGGGTTGCCAGACATATCCAAAATGCGTTGCCATCACTCCATCATCCTGCTCTCTTGTTATCCTTGGCCATTGGCAACTTCCTGCCTGCATCAATACCTTTTCATTTTGTTCAACACAGGCTTTGATGACTGCCATGGCCCAGATGATACAGCAGCCGCTTATCTCATAGTGCTCAGGCTTGATCTGCCAGAACAGCTCTTTTATTCTTGCGATTGTTTTTGGATTGTTGCTTATCATGTTTCTTCCTGTCATTGATTCGAGCTTCCAACAGCCCTTGCTGTTCATCAAACATGCTGCCGATCAGCTGGCCTTTGTCCCACAGCTCATCAAGGTCATCAATTGACTCCACGATGTTGCGCAGCGTGTTCAATATCAAATCAAATGAATCCTCTTTGAACTGATCATCAATGGCCATCACTTTATCCCATACGCAGCCTTGATGCTTCTGATCAACTCATCAATAGCCTTTTTGATTTCAGCATCTGCAGCCTTTCTTGCAGCTTTCGCCTTCTTGGCAGCAATGCTGAGTTCCTTCATGTAATCTTTCACTTGCTGATTGTACTGCCGCTTTGCCGCCATCACTGCTTCTGCTCTTTCGTTCATAGCAATTACTCTTTCGTGCTGATGGTGATCCCAGCCTGATCACTTTCCCAGCTGTTCTCAACCCTTCTTACTGCTTCGATGATTTCCTGCACCTCATCTTCCCCTTCAGCCAAGAGCATGTATCTGTATGGCCTTTCATCACCATCCTTCTTATAGAATTTCATGCTCATGGTTGCAGCATTGGAATCATTCAACAAATTCCACATCACTTTCATATTGCTTGTTTCTGGTGCCGGCATCAGCAAGTGCGGGTGGGAATGCGGGTGACTGGGGATATCAACCATTATGGGCCCATCAGTATGCAACCCAACCAATCCTGGGTGTTCGCCTTTCATGTCCCTGACTTCCTGCCAGATTTCAAATAGCTGTTCCTTGTTGGATGTATATTCGCCTGTGCAATAATACTTGCCAGACTTTTTGAAGTATGTCAAATGAACCCTATATGTCACCATCTGCTCTCCTTTACAGAAATGTGATCTTGATTGGCAGACAGGGAATGATGCAGATATAGAGACTGGTGAACAACCGTTCTCTTTTGTCTGGGTTGCCTCTATAGGTCATCCACTCATGCTCCCAATACACGCCAATCCAGCAATCTTCTTTCTTGAATTCGATATGAACCCTTCTGGCCAGCACTCGCCAGTGACTGTGCAATCTTTGATACCACGGCACGCGATTTTCCTTGACCAGCTTCTTATACCAATCAGGCAATTTGTTCTTATTCTTTGGCACAAGCACCCTTATTTTCTTGCTCATGAAATTTGCTCCTTTCATGTCCTTGGAGACTCAGGAAGTTCAGGAAGGTCCAAGCCATAATCGTTCACCAACTCAGATCTGATATCCACCATCTTCAATCTGAGTTCTTTCAACTGCCTCTCTATCCTCTTGTAGGCTTGGTGATGAACCTTGAGATTGTTGAGAAGGATCTTCAGCCGCTTTTCTTTTTCTGTCAGCATCTTCCTGCTCCTTTGTTATTCGAGATGACTCCTGATCACAGGCAATCAACACTCTATTATTATAGTCAATCTTTCCCTGCAGAATCCGGTTGTACTTATTCTTTCTGGCTCTGCAGGATTGTATAGCCTCCATCTTGGTTGGACAGGCAAAGCGCCTGTGAGCATTCAACAGTATGAATTTTTGGTTCGACATAGGCAACTTTATCCACACACCCTTTGGTGTGCGCTTGACAATCTCAAATTTCCTGCACACCAGCCTCATCATATGCAAGCGCTGTGAATATTCCTCATCATCATCAAGTCCAACAGAGTATTGTTGATCTTCATATCAGTACAGATAGCCAAGGCCATTGACCACGAAATCTGCATATTGCTCTTCTGTCATCCCCAAGTATTCAGGCAATGGTTTATCTGTCTGACCATGGTGCCAGGCATCAATCAAATCATCAACAGTCTTCATATTGGCCTCTTGAATTCTATGCCTTTCAAGATCACATCAATATCATCTATGCCTTTCAAGATCACATCAATATCATCAATGCCTTTCAAGATCACATCAATATCATCAATGCAATCCTTGATGCCATGTGAATAATCATAACCATTTATCAGTGCTTGGTCTTCAGGCCTGCTGTTGATTGCCAAAGTCTTGGATGACCCTGAGCAGAGTGATGGCCCCACCTGAATGAACCCTCCAGCAACCAGCCTGCAGCTCTTATACTCATCCAGATTGGTGATGGCTGTTGCTATATCAATATGATTCATATCATCAGGAAAGATGATTGGCAACTCCCTTTCCCCATCATCAAGCACAATATATTTCATCGCAGCCTACTCTGAACAACATCAATCAGGATACTGCTAGGCTTACCTACAATCATCATAGAATCAAATTCTGTTCCCCAAGCCTGCCGTGCTCTTGTAATCCCATAGTAAGTAGTTTCAAGGCAGTCAAGAATCATCCGGTTGTTGTCTCTTTTGACACCAACCCCTTTTTCTGGTTGCCAATAGTTCCAGTCATCACGATTGCCACAAACAACAGCAATCTTCTTCTTGCCAGTTATTCTCGATGAATCAATCCAGGCACAATGAATCAGATCCACCCTGCCCTCTATGGTGATTTCATCCTTGCACTTGAGACAGCGCAGGGTGACACAATTATCACCTCTGTCAACCTCTGTCATGAATGGTGCATCCTTGTGTTTGTTTGGATCATATTTCTTGCACTCAACATGCCGAACAGCCAATTCAATTTTCTTCTTTTATTTTTTAGCTCTTTCTGTTGGGGTTCTTGATGAATAATCAATATCTTCACCATTGTTGTCTTTGCCTGCTGAAGGTGAATCCATACCATTCCCTGATTGATATCCCATATCATCTCTCCTTTGGAGTCCAATCATTGCCGTCAATTTCTGCTATGTGACAACCACAAAAGCAACCATGATGCTTATCATTGCGGCATCGCTCTGCCACCTGCGCAAGAGTCTCGCCACTGATGAATTCCACCTTCTGGGGTGGCTTTCTTACATGATACAATTTCATCTTTGGGTGATCTTTATCCAGCCCGATACAATCTCTGCAGACTCTTGGCCCAACTCTCAGGCAAGGCTTTGGAGGATATTCACAGATTTGTCGCTTGCCACAATACACACAGGCGTGCGTGTGCTGTGTGACAATTGGATAGCTCATATCTTCCCATTTAGGATATTCCATTGCATTGCCTCACTAGGGTGCATAAAATCAAATTCATGTTGAGGTGTCCAGAGTATCTTGTTCAGCCGTTTCCAAGTCATCCACAATATCGACTGCAACCTTGGAGCTGGGATGCCAAATTCTTTTGCTGCTGCCCTGATATGATTCGAATACTCTTGATATATTTTTGGGTCCAGCTTTCTGGTGAAGGTCAGCCGCAGCCTCTCATTTTTGATCAGGTTGATCATATGCCCATCAACTGTCACGTGCTTGTTTGAATCAGGATTCATAGTGTTGTGATAGAATGAAACCACCTTCAGTCCTGACAGAACTCTATGAACAGGATCACCGCAGAGCAGCACAATAGCTTTCCTCTTGTTTCTAGGGAATGCTGATGTACCCTGATTGAATGGGATTCTACCCTTGACAATTTCTATGCAGGTCATCAGGGCGATATAGGTATTCTTTTCACTGTTGTTGGGAGTCAGAGCACAGAAGGCAGCAACCACACCGCTCACAGGCAGATCATTATTTTCTGCAATTTTGGCCAGGATGCCTCTCTGCCAGTCATAATATTTGAATCCAAAATTCCGCTCATGTCCATCAGCGGCATCATAGACTCTTTTGATATTATCCATCTCATTTCCCATTTTCAAGATCAATATCCAACAGCGCTTTCCGCTCTGCTGCCGCGATTCCCTCTGGAATTGGTCCTTCATATTTGATCAGGAGTTTGTTGCGCAGCTCGATGACCAGCTGCAGCAGATTGTCCTTGACAAGTACGCTGTCATCAACAATCTTCATTGCCTGCACTCTGCCTTCTTGAATTCCATCTTGGTGTGCCTGCTCCAGCAGCCGGTGGCCATCACCATCTTCCTGCCAATACCACCCGAAATCAGGATGCAGGCATTGCACCATCTCTTCATTCACTATGTCTTTGCAAAGCGCAAGTTTGATCCTGTAAATGCGCCTTCTGATATCATGCCGCAGCATACTCCACTTGAGATAGACTTTTGTTTGAATGTTCATTTCGGCAACTTCCTCCATTTGGGCCCAGCTTCGCCAGATTCACACCAGATACAAATCATCCTTTTGATCTTGCCAATCTTTGATCCGATATCACGGACAGGCTTGCTAACAATATGATGACAGGGTGACAAGTAATAGTGACCAACCTTCTTTTTTCTGGGATGCTTCAGACCACCAAGAACTGCCACATCACCATTCTCTTCTTTGATAACAAGCTTCATAATTGTGCGCAGATAAGTTGGCATTGAAGTCCTTACTTACTCGATATTGAATAAATTATAATTCCAACCAGGGACATCCAGAACAGATACAGGATGCAGTTGGCTGCACTCTTTTTCATCTTGATTTTGAGCACCAGTGGTATCATAGTCAGTACCTCTTGAATATGTCAGATACAATCTTTGATTCCTTTTCGGACAGATCATCATTCGCTCTGAATCTCTCTTCAAGTTTGATGATCCAATCCGCATCATTGGCCTTCAATTCATTTGCATGTTTGTTAAGATATCTGAAAATGAAATCCAAATCTCTCCAGCTTTTGCTTTCCTGCTTCTTGCCCTTCACACCTTTCAGCGCCGCAAGTTCAAGAGTCAATCTTTCAACTTCCTTTGCCAATTTATGACAACCTTCACAAGCATAGATTGTATTCATTTCCACCTCTTCAGCCATTTGTTCAGCTCTGCTCCAGCATCAATCAGAAGCTCTTCAAAATCATCATCGCTCAATTCGCTGTTTGCTTCCTCAAGAATGTCCAACAACTCCTTCAGAAACCTGTCTGATTTTGGATACTTTCGGACAGGTGGATTTCTTTCTGCCATGCTTTATGCCAATCTTTTTATCGTTTTATTTGGCCAGAGTGCTTTTGTGGGCATCTTTGCATGGCTTTGTGCCTTAAAACACGCCTAAAAGTTGTACGCCAGCCGCATCCAGGCTGGAAATAGCCGGTCAGAATAGCGGTTTCACCCGTTTTTCTGACTGTCATCCTCTTTCATAGCCTTCTGGACTTCTTCCCAGGCTTTTGAAAGGTCTACATCAAGGATTGCTGCCATGGTCGCCACATCCATTATTATAGCCCCCATCAAGCTGGCCTGCAGCCGTTTTTTATTCGTCAGCTCTTCCCCATTTGCCTGGAATGATCCCAGCAGCTTTGCCATAGCATCAATCAGCTGTCTCTGCTTTTCTCCCAGGCTGGGTTTCTTCCTTGTCTGATAGAAGTCAGCAACACACCTGCTGATATCAGTCTTGCGCAATTTCTCCTTATAGGCTGTGATGATCCGAATAGCGCAGTCAATCGTGCCTTCTGTCTCGCCATCATTGCCTGGGTAATCAGGGAAAAGGTTCATGATGGTGTTGGCAAGTCTTTCATGGTCACTCTCATATCTATCAACAAGCATTGCTGCACTTCTATCATCTTTTGTCATTTTGATTTCTCCTTATATGAAATAAAAAAGGGCAGTCTGTATCGGAACAGGAAACCGATTCAGACTGCCCCAGCAGAGCAGTCGGCCAATCCAGCGAAAGATTAGCAGCGCATATTATATCCGAATCACCTTGCTTCCAAAACAGAAATGTTATCTTTCCTCACAACAGTCCATACCTGATCAGAAAGATTGTCACCAACAATGCTGCGGTGGGATACAAAAAAGCTTGTCCCTTTCAGCTTCTCTCTGATCAATTCAACAACAACTGATTCACCAGATGCATCCAGGCCTTCAGTTGGTTCATCATATATCTTCAGTGACAGCTCTTTCCCTGTCATCATGCTTCTTACTTCATCAAGGGCAAAGGCTGCAATCAGGTTGGCTCTTGTGATCATGCCACCACCAGACAATCTGAAGTTCACTCCTGCATCCTTCTCTACAACCACAGAATAGCGCTCACGGATTTCACCACCTTTCGTTTCTGATAGGTTATTGAATATGATCTTGAGCACTCCACCAGATAGCAGTTGGCTGTATTCCTCTGCCTTCTGATTAAGCAATGGATTGATGATGGCCATGCGCATAGACTTCATGCCAGCTGGGCCATATGCTCTTTTCAGGATTTCCAGCTTGTCAACTTCTGCCTGCTTCTCCAGCCGCAATCTGGATTGCACCTCAAGATTCTTTTCAAGGGCAGTCAGCTTGCTCTCTGCTTCAGCCAGCTCATCCTGGCTTCTTTTGGTTTTCTCCATCCCTAAGACTGTTGGGATGTCGGTGTCTTGCAAATCCTCTGGCAGCAGTTGTCGGGCACCTTCCCAGAGTCTGTTGTATTCTGATTCGAGCTGTTTGTTTTTAGCAGATAGTTTCTGCGCCTGTTTTTCTGCTGTGTCCTTCTCACCTTGAAGCCTGGTTTTCTCATCGCTGATCTTCACCATCCCTTCCTCAAGTTCTGTTTTCAAATTCTTTATCTCTGCCATTGCTTCTTTTGTTTTCAGATCCTGCTTACACTGGCTGCAGATCTTTTTCTTATACTCCTTGTCAACATTGGCCAGCCGTGCAGCTACATTCTTGCCTTGCTGATCCTTCTCTGTTATCCATTGGGTGCGCTCTGTGATGATTCTTGCCTGAGCAGCCAGATTGCCTTTCACTTCTTCCCAGGCCTCATACTTGGCACAGATATCTTCCCAGACTTTGCGCAGCGCTTCGAAGTCAACAGCAATCTCAGGCTCATCATCAGGCTTCAGAAAGCTCTGGGCTGTCTCGATGCTTCCAATCAGTCTGCTGATCTGCATATCATACTGGGCAATCTCTGTTGCCAATTTGTTGGTCTGTGCCAGAAGCTTCTTGCGCTTGTCGGCAAAATCCTCTGTGCCAACCAACTCATCAAACAACTCTTTATATTCAGCATCACTCAATTGGATCAGTCTTCTTGATTGCTCACCCTGGGCCCAGAAGACTGATGACAGGAACATCTTATATTTCATTCCCAACAGCTTCTCTATTTCTTCATTGGTGGCAACCCTTTTGCCTTGCGCTGTAATTGCACCCGTAATAGTGGCAGAATTCTTGATGCCTTTTCTATTTCTGCTGCGAGTGATTTCAAACTCTTTTCCATCTCTCTCAAGCCAGACAGTACCCCAGCAATCACTTCCTGCTTTTGAGTTGACGACATCATCACCCACTGCAACCTGACCTGTTTTGGCAAGCCTTTCGAACAGCACCCAAGTGATGAGATTGAACAGGTTGCTTTTGCCGCTGTCATTGGAGTCTGTTTCTGGGTCATCCATATTCCTTCCTCTGACAAATACCAGCCCAGCACCCTTCAGGCTTGTCTTTGGCAGCTTCTGAAATGACAAAAAGTTTTGGCACTCGATTGCGATGAACTCAATCATTGGATATCCTTTGCAATCTTGATCAGATCCTTGATGGCCTGCTTGCTGGTGATGCACTCCTTTTCCTGCAGATACTTCACCAACAATTCCTCTTCTGATAGCATACCAACATCAGACTTGGTTGCTGTTTTGATCTTGCTTTCTTCCTTCTTGACAATCAACCTCTGTATGTTCATGTTGACCGTCTTTTTCCATTCGCCTGCATCTCGATACTCGATAGCATCATTGCACAGGATGGTGATGTATGCCTTATCAACTCTGTGGATCTTCAGCTTGCCGTCATAGATAGTTTTCCAAGGCACATCCATGAACTCTGGCCCAGGCAGAGCCACCTTTGTCAAGATTCTCTTTTCTGTATCATAGATGGCAAATCCTCGCTCATCACCAGCATCACCTCTATTGTGCTGAACTGGGGCACCAATGACATTCACAGGCCCAATCGTCTGTGGTGAATGGTAATGGCCAGCAAAGAACTTCACATTTTTGCCCAGCCGCTTGGCCACAGCAGAGAACCAAGACATTGGAATTGAATTATCTGTCTTATAGATGAATCCAGAAGAAGCCTTGCCGCCAGCAATATCCTTATGAATCAAGAATATTGATAATGCATGATTGGTGGCCAAGGTATCAGGATTGGGAAGTGGGCTGTTGTATCCAACTGAATAAAATTTGATGTTCTCTGCCTGATGCACCTTCACATCCCAATCAGTGCTGTCAAGATATGGACGATTGTTGTGATCAGAAACATCAACACCATCAGTGTCATGGTTGCCTGGGATGCCCAGTGCAACTCCTCCATTGTGCTTGACAGCTGTTTCGCAGGCCTTTGCTGATTGTCTGGTGAAGTTCACCAGCCGATAGGGATTTGATGACACCCAATTCCAGTCACCAAGGTGCACAAACAATCTCACCTTTTCCTGCTTAATGATTTGTGGGATTGGCTCAAGAGCATCCGCAATCTGCTTTGCCCTGGTATTCAAACCTGGCATCCAAGGTTTGGCAAATTGCGGATATGAATGTATGTGCCAATCGCCGGTTAAAAGAATCTTCATTTGCTCACCCTATGCTGGATCAAATTTGTTGCTGAATAGTTTTTTCCAACCATGAATTGTCCATTCTGAAGGTGGTTTTTTTGCAAGAATATTTACAGCAATATCTGCCAATATTGTATCAGTGCTTTCGCCAATAAATTCCGTAGTGAATTTCAAAGGAGCAGATTCAACAGTTGTATCTTCTGCAATAAATGATTCTGCATCAAGTATGAAAGAAATGTTAACCCTTCGAACCTTAACCCCAAAGCATGACCAAGGATCATCACACCCCAACTCATCAATTGCCCAAAAAAGCTCTTTCTTATTATTGACAGCAACCAATGAAACCAATTCCAATTCAGGAATCCAAATCACATATTGCATATAACCTCCAGAAACAAAAGCCAGAGCTTTCACCCTGGCTTTTGCTCAATCAATTATGGGCAATTATCCCCATTCTTCATCAGGCTTTTGAGGAAAACTGTTCCAATCTTCAACTGGATTATCAAAACCATCAATTGGAATTCCTTTTCTTGCGCAAAGATATCGGTACAATATCCCAGAATCAGAATATGCCCGTTGTTGATATACCCTGAGATACCCTTCAGGAACATCACAAAGCATCTTTTTATGGTATTGACCTCTTCCAACCTTACCAATTGAACGCGGCAGACCAAGCCGAATTGCTCTTAATTCCATCGAGAAATAAAAATCCATGCATTTCGAATGATAAAAAAGAGTTTCAACACCTTTTTCATTATAGGTGTCAAGGTCTACCACCTTTGACTTCAGCCCATCACCCATCTTAAATTTAAACATACAGAATCCTTTCCAACAAACAGCATTTATCAAGTCTATGATTTGGTTAAATGCAATCACAGGCTTCTATCATCCGCTGAAATAATCAGCCCAATAATAGCAAACAATATAAAAGTATTATACCCATCAGAACACCCACTTGATCCAGCTTTCAATCGGAGTGATAAAAACACCAGCATGCGGAATGATGACACTATTCAATGGCAGCTTGTAGCTCTTGTTGTAAGCAGCCATCAGCAGGATCTCACGCCGATTCTGGGCAAATATCAACAGCGGCACTTTGTGTTCTTCCTTGGCCTGATCGCAAGCCTTATTCCACCATTCAAACATTGGGCCTTCACCACTGAACAATTGATTCCAAAGATCCCAACCTTCAACCTTCTTGCACTCGACAAAGTATGGCCAGCGCTTCCTGTCTTCTTCTGATGCAATCAAATCGCCTTTGGTCTGCATCCTGCCCCAGCTGCCGCTTCCTGGGGTGCGCTCCAGTTCGATGCCAGTTGCTGCCAAGATGACCTTCTTGACTTGCAGCTCGAATGATGATCCTTTATTTTTGCTTTTTCTTCCTGACATCTTTTGGTCCTTTCATGTTCCACTCAATAACAAGATCAAGGCGCAACCACATCAACCTGAAGAAGTTCCAATGGCCAGACACCTGATGCCTGACTTTTGAGTTTATCCAACAATGTATTTTTGGTTTTTTGAAAGGCTGTCTCCAACCAAGCCTGCCAAGATAGAAGTTGAAAGATATAGGCAGCATCAGTTCACCCAGGTCTGAATCTCAAAGCTTGTCTCAGAGAATTCAGCAGTTGTTCCGATGAATCCGCAGATGCATGATACAGTCTCCAGATCCGCATCATATGGTGTTGTCTGGCCACATTGTGGACAGATGAATGGGAAGGTATCACCAGCCTTCATGTTCAGCAGCTTATGTTCAGGCTCAATGGTAGCAATCCAAGGCTGTCCATTCTGGCACCAGTCCTTTATGACTCCACTGATTGCAGCATCTTTATCCTTGAAATTGTTTCGGAATGCCGGCAAATTGGCCCACTTCTCTTCCACCCACATTGTTGCTGTTGGCCTTACCAAAGCTGGAGTTGCATCAGTGAACACCCGCATTCCAGGCTTTGGGAAAAAGCTTGGCGCATACAGATCACCTCTGCCCTTCTGCCATGACATGGGGTGCTTGGTGCGCCGATTCATGATCACATTCGGTACAGCACCATCACGGCTGTTCCATATCCGTTCCTTGCAGCATCCTTCTGCACATTCAAAGGCCATAACAACAAAGGCCTGCGGAAATGTATGCCTGGGAATTCCACCACCAAATTTTACCATATGATCCCTTCAGTTGATGCTTGTTGTTTTGCTGTTGATCAGCATGGATTTGATCATTATTGATTTACCAAGACTTTTAATGAACTGACCGATCTCTAGGTGGATATCATCAAGAATAGCTTCACTTTCTTTCTCAGAAAGTTTGGACATTTCTTCACCCATAATTGTTGACCAGAGAGCAACAGCACCTGCAAAGAATGCAAGTTTGGTTTCATGAATCTGGATAGCACTCGCCTCTTTATTGAGCACCCTTTCTGAATATGATTTCCAAGCTTCTTCGATCTTATCAGCAGCCATTCACTCTTCTCCATCCATGACTACAAATATTGCTTGTTGACTACCTTCATGCCACTCTGTCGCAGCCTTTGTTCCAGCTGCATATGGACATTCCTTTGGCACATCAGGATTCCATTCAGCTTGCATATACGATACGAATCCCTGAGAGGCTGCAGGCAGCATCTTATATTCTGCAGCTGTCACCTTTCGCTGGCCACCAGGGTTTTTGCTGTCATCTTCCTTCTGTTTGTCTATCATACAATCCCTGTATCAAAGTTGATTTCCATCTTCACCTCTCTGAAGGGAACACCAACCTTGTTCTTTTTGTTTTTGACTCTTGACAAGATTGCATATGGCTTCTTTTCTGTCTTTGATATCTGGGCGGCAAGAGTCTTCATTCTCTTCACCTGAACACGTGAGCTGAAATAAAAGTTCTTTGCCCTTCCTCCGGTGGTGTGCTCCTTCTCTCCAAACATCACCCCAATGGAATCACGCAGTTGATTGACGATGATGCAGGCGGTCTTGGTTTCGATAAGTGCAGAATGGAATTTGGGAAGGTTGACAGCCAGCGCTCTTGCCAAAGCACCAACACTCCTTTCCCCATATTCACCTTCAAGCTGCTCCTTTGGTAGCAAGGCAGCAATAGAATCAATCAGCAGAATCTGTGGCCGCTGATACATGGCCCACGCCTGCCTGATCAAGTCTTCCCACTTCTCGAATGATTTGTCAACATTGTCCACTATGAACTTCTTGCCTTGCTCATATGCAGACTCGATGATCAGAAGATTGTTGGTATCAACACCTTGCTTTACTGCCCATGGGACATCAAAGCTGTGCTCAACATCAGCCAGCCAGGCAACATACCCAGCCGCTTGAGCCCAAGCAAGAATGCAATATCCAAGAGTGCTCTTGCCTGCAGACTCTTCACCAGACAACTCAGTATAATAGCCACAAGGAATTCCCCTTGCTTCATTCCCGAACACTTCATTGTACTTGCCAACATCCAGCCAATCACTTATTCGGCGCAACATGAAATCTGCATCTTTTCCTGGCACCTGAATAGCGGTATCACCAAACTGCTTTCGGATAACTGCTGCAAACTTGCTTATGTCAATTGGAGCATTTGGTGCTGGGGTTGCAACTTTCTTTGCTGCTTTTGGGGGATTCCTCATGGCTATTCCTTTCTGATCAATCTGCTATTGAAACCCTATTTCTTCCCTGCAGGCTTCCTTGCTGCAGGTGGCGGTTGAACTCCACCTCTTCTGTTTGGAGGTGGTGGTGGAGCGCTTGGCCTTGCCGGTGGCCTGCTTGTTGATGCCGGTGGAGCAGGTGGCCTTCTTGGTGGTGCAGCTGCCGCAGCCGGTGGAGGCGCACTTGGTCTTGCTGGCGGTCTGCTTGATGCCGGTGGTCTTGGAATAGCCGGTGGAGGATCTGCAGCCGGTTCAGCTGCTCCCCAATCCTCTCCTGTTTCTGGTTCAGCTTGTGCTCCCCAATCTTCTTCTGCTGCTTGAGATCCATCTGAAGGCTCAGGCTCATCCATCAATTCACCTGTTGCAGCATCAACCTGGCCAGCATCAGTTTCTTCCCATGGCGCATCGCCACCAGCAGCCTGTTGACCTTCCCAGCCACCTTCAGGCTCGCCAGCAGCAACATATTCACCAGCAGATTCTGCAGGCGCATCACCCCAGCACTCACGGTGGAAGTTCTCATCATAAATAGGGATTTGGGCACCAAGATCAGGAAGTTTGAAAGCCACCATCCTGCCATCAGGCATTGGGTATTTGATTTGGTAGTTGCCTTCAGGGTCTTGATAATATCCGTGGCCATCAGCGCTGGGTCGGATTTGAATTGGGAATGGTCTGGCACCAGGAATGAGGCTTTTCTGAATGTTGATTTCCTGCTGCCCAGTTTTCATCTTCCTCATCTCTTTTGCAACTGTGAGGCTGATGACCCTTCCTTCATTGAACTTGTAGACCTTTGCGCCGTAGTCATCCTGGTTGGTAAACAGAGCCAGCAGGGATGTCCAGGTGGAGCAATTCTGGGTGTTCTTTGGTTCCCAGAGCTGTGGACCTTTGCTGCGATTGTCCATGTCAATCAGAAACATGTTAATGCGCAGCCTGCGTGATGTATCCTTTGCAAAGATCAAATCCTGCTTGTTCTGACTGTGGCTGTACTCTGACAACCTGCCGCAAGAATAGCAGTTTTCATCACCACAGGTCATCACCTTGGTGCCCTCTGCAGTCTTCAAAAAGTGAACATGCCCCATGATCCAGCAAGGCACGTGTCCTGGCCATTCAAGCAGCCTGATGTGCGCTTCAATATTATTCGGAGTTTGGAAGAAATCCTTCTTTCCTCTTTCCTCATCAGCCTGCCGTCTGGCATCATTGGCATAATCCGACAAACTTTTATCCGCCATATCAATATTGCCTTTCGTCAGTTTTGTTTTTCCTATTTGCTACCTTGGCCAAAAATGTGCCAATGCCGTTGGAAATTCCCTTTATAATCACGCGTGCAAATATAAAGAGAAGGAGTGCAAAAGCAAGTACAATGGCCAAATACCATTGCACATTCATACTAGAAACCTCCACCAGGCTTGGGAGCATTTTTGGCGAAGTTATTCTGAACAGCTTGTGTAGCTTTCCCTGCCTGGTTCTTTGTAAAGCTGCTCAGTTCCTGCTCCATTTCCTGCCGCTTGATTGCGCCAAGGCCAGACAACATCATAGCACGTTGCTGGAATGCACCAGCAGCTGCTTCCAATATGCCCAACTCTCTTTTCGCCTCAAGAATCTTTTCGTTGGCAGCTTGCCACTTCTCATCCTGGTGGATGATAGCCTCAACAGAAGCTTCCCGAACCTTGTCACCGCGGTTGGTCAAGGTGAGTCTGGCATCCGCATCCAGATCAGCTTCCAAGATTGAAAGCGCAGTCTTTTGCCTTTCCATCTTGTCTCTTGCCCATACAGCAGCAATCGCATAACGACTGAACAGTGCCGCTTGCTTGCTCATCTCTGTGCTGATGTCTGGGGTGATGATCAAGGCATCATGGATCTGATTTCCATCTATGGTGACACCCATATATGGATTATTGGTTTGACCTGCTGCCCCTTTGTTTTGATTGGGACGCGGTGGGATTCCTGCCATACAATTCACCTCCATTTATTGGTTGAACTCGATTGAGCGCAAGCTGTGAATAATTCGCATCCCAGCCAGTCTGTCATCAGTCTGCCTAACAGTAGCAAGGCGCAATGTTGCTTCAATCTTGAGCCTGTTTCTTTTGTTGATGCCTCTTCCTTTTCCAACAGGCCTTTCGACTGCTATGTTTGCCAAAAAGGTATTGTACTTTGATTGTGCCCTTCCCAGCAATTCAATAGAACTATCCAAGCCCATGACTTTCTCCTTTAATATTATTCCCATCACCAATGTGAATGAGAATATTTATTTATAGATGCAGTACATCAGGTTTGCAAATGTCCCAATAGCTTTCGAGAATGCTTCTTTGTTTGACTGCTCATATATAATGCTTGCCGGATGCAGACAATATACCACCCAGCACGAATGCTTGGCATTCCAAATAACCTTGCCATTCAATTCTGTGATCTTGGCATCCTTGATAAAATAGTCAGCAGCTGTACCACCAGCAGCCAACACAATCAGTGGTTTGATTTGCTCCATCTCTCTGTCCAACCAGAGAGAAGCACATTTGTGAGCCATGTTGATGTTAGGTATTTTGTTGTTTGGTGGTCGGCACTTCACCACATTGTTCACGTGCAGCAGGTTTCTTTTGATCTGATACTTGGCCAATTCATCCCAAAGATTCTTTCCTGCTTTCCCCAGGAGTCCAATGCCCTGCTCATCTTCTTCTCTGCCTGGGGCTTCAGCTACAACCATGACATCAAACCTGCCTCTGTTGGGCCTGACTGGAGCTGTACAGGTATCTCTCAAGGTACATTCATGACAATCCAGCACCTCATCATCAAATGGCTGTCCTTCTCCTTTATATGTGAAGCCTATTTTGGCTGCAGGAAAGAATGCCAAGTTGACCTCTCCAATCAGTTCCTCTAGGAACACAATCTTGCGCACCAACAGCTTTACATCGGTGCCACTTCTCTTATCCGGTGCAACTGTTGCATGAATCAACACCCAACATTCCTCTGCTGTCTCAATCTTCTTTTTGACATCTATGTTATCAACGCTATTGGTGGCTCTGTTGTCAAAGGTTATCATCATATGGTCACTACCATCATAGAAGTTGCCATATGCTCCACCAAGATCATTGCTTCCCTTTGATACCTTATCCCGATATGAAAATTTGATCTTGTCAATCTTACCGACAAAGGTGCATTCGCCTGTCACCTCTCTGTCTGCTACCTGCTTCAAGGTATTCAATGGGATCTTCTTTTTGATCCTGTCTACAATGGCAGATATCTTATACAGCGGATCACTTGATGGACTGAAATCAACTACATCACCAACTATGTGCAGAATCTCAGGGTTGCTCTCATCAGCATCCAACTCATAATTGCCTTTCAGCACAGCATCAATATCCTGACTGCAGAGAACACCGATGCCCAGACTGCGCAATGCTCCACTCTTGCCAAGATTCTGGATGACTCTCTTATTGATGGTGCGCCTTGGCACCTGCTTCAGGAATGAATCAAAGTCTTGGAATATTCTGTCAGAATGCTTCAATCTGCTCTTCAGGATTTCTTCTGCTGATCTTTCTGATATGGATGTTATGCTTGACAATCCTGCTCTGATTACTCCTGGGCCTTCCATGGTCCAGATCTTTCCTGACTTGTTTACATCAGGCAGCAATACTGTGATACCATTCTTTCGA